>Ga0209755_10008405_pt1 | contig 11050 bp, 3 predicted proteins | sample TergutCo191P1_FD_187301 | JGI IMG/M metagenome (GOLD analysis project Ga0209755, IMG submission 187301) | Cornitermes sp. P1 segment gut microbial communities from Petit-Saut dam, French Guiana - Co191P1 (SPAdes) (version 2) | ecosystem: Host-associated > Arthropoda: Insects > Digestive system >... | reverse complement strand
TCCGGTGTGTGTGTGTGTGTGTGTGTGTGTGTGTATGTCACTCTGTGTGATTGGGTGCAACAGTAACCTCCACACCTACACTCAGTAGGTAGACAGAGGTCAACACAAAGAAAAAGAAAGAAAGAAAGAAAGAAAGAAGATTTGTATGCGCAGTAAACGAATATAGAGACCAATGACGTACGCAAACCTTCAAGAAACGTAGATGGGTGTGGGTGCATTAAATATTTCGCAGGCCGCAGTTTTCCACCCCTGTTGCCATGTCGGAGTGTGGTTATGGTGGCTGTGCAGGGTAGGCGTGACAAGGCACTTACGTGTACTAATGATATTCCAGTGGAGGACGAGTGTCCTCGTTCCGCTCGGGGCGACTGCAGGAAACCGAAATGTATTCTGTTAGGTCGTGAAATGGATTGAGCTGGGACATTTGCAGGGTCGATTGGCAGTGTGCTTCACAGTGGAAGGGCTGTCAGTTACAATGAATAGGATTTTACTTCAAACTGCTGTTGGTATGACGCGAGGCTAACGAAATTTGGCAGATCACTGCGTTAAAAAGTCTTGCCATTTTCAATGTAAATTGGGTGGCCGTGTTGAAAATTTATCTGTTGCAATGGTGTGGGAGCTGTGATGTGTAAGGGATATCACAAATGAGACTTTTGACGACCGAGTCATGGCAGTGTAAGCGTAATATGTGGCGGAAATATTAACAGAAATTAGGATAGGGAGTATGTATGTGTGCGTGTTTTTTTGAAATTCGATTGGTTTTATTTACAGTCGTTTGTAGCCTGTCTGTGTGAGTCAACGGTGCATTTAGTACGTAATTTAAACGTCTGTCTCTTCCACCGATCACTGCGTTTGGTGAGTTGTCACAGGGAGCTGATTAAAAATTCGTACCTCGCCACTTACATAAATTGCCTGTGTCAGCGACCACGGATATATTGCCGGCCAGGTACGCGTTCTTGGCACGGGTGCATATTATGAACGTATAAAGCGGGTTCATGCAGCTTGCGGCCGCTTCTCATTTCATCGGTCTCCATGCATCTCCGAAACTACTCACAGACTTAGAAGGATTTGTTTCGTTTTGCTGCGTACCGGTCACTGCTTGGTTTCCCTGTGCCTGTAAGCAAATGATGAGATGGTTCCCAAGATTCCAAGTTGCCATTACGTGCTTCTCATGTAGCCCTCCCGACTTAAATTTAGTAGTATCCAATTTTTTTGTTTTGTTTACATGTAAAATAACCACTGCCACCGGGTAACAACCCAGCTGCAGTAAATACTACTACTACTACTACTACTACTACTAATAATAATAATAATTATTATTATTATTACTGCTAGTTAAATTGAAAGGTATGAGATGGGTGCTTGGTACAGCCCGTTTCTTTTATTTCTGTCGGTCACCGGTTGTGCCTGTGGATGCACTCTTTTTATGCGAGAAGGATGCTGTGCCCATTGCTGCGATGAAAGAGACACCCTGTACCGTTAACTAGTACGGAATGTTGTATGTGGATCTGATTATGGCATACATGGTTTATTTGACGGATGGGAGATTTGAGGTACTCACAGCGCTCTTGACATTTCAAATCTTCTGGGATGTTACGCCGTGTCGACTGGTACTTGCTGAGTTGGCATCCCAGAATACTTGAATCTGCTTTGGTGGTATTTGCGACATGGCATATGTTCTACGAAATGCAAAGAAAAGGCTTTTTGACGTCAGGGCCGAAGTCTGTAACTGTGAGTGTCCTTGAACAGAGTTTATGTGTGCATTAAGATTAATACATTTGTATCTGCAGTGAATGGGGACCGCGGTAGCACAGTGGTTAAGGTGCTTTGCTACAAATCGGAAGGTCGCTGGTTCAATCCCAGCTGGTGTCATTGACATAAAATCCTTTCGATCGCACTATGGCCGTGGGGTCGACTCAGCCTCTAACAGAAATGAGTACCAGGAGTATTTCCTGGGGTTAAAGGCGGCCGGTGCTTAGGGCTGACAACCTTACCACCAACCTGGGCCGTTGTCATGAAATCAGGGAACCTTAACTCCCTGGACCCTCTGGGCCACTCCAGGCCTCTAACGGTACTGCTTTACCTTTGCTTTATCTACAGTGAATGCATGTCAGAACCAAATATCGGCATGTCGCCATCTGGTGGGTAGCACTGCTGTTTCGTATTCCTGATCTAGCGGTTTCGAATCTTGGTCCGGAGACCAGCTGATGTGTCTTGAATTTTCTCGAGACTCCCTTGTGACTCCAGACGGTTGCTACAGTAGCAGGAATTTCTTAAAATAGGTTACGATCGCTTCCTTCTACAATCATTCATTATTAGTAATTCAGATTATTCCTGCTATTGTGCACTAAATGTTTTAATGCTGTTGGAGTGTCGTTAATCAAATGTGAACATTGAGCTATGCACAGTCACAAAAGAACGCGTGTGGAATACGTGCTCTCCATCTGTATGCGCTTTTGCAGTCAGATACTGAGGGCGTTTTGAATATAATGACCTGTATATATTAACTGCAGCACTGCTGACGCTGTTAAGTAGTTTAGCCTTTCTTGTTTAGGATCTCCGTGACACTGACAATTGCCGTTGTCGCAGGTTGATCCTACGCGTAATGCGGTAAAGTGCGCTGGGCCACAGCATGTGTGGGCAGTTGAGGATGTGCCCGTTACGTGTTCAGGTTGAAGACTGACTGGCCGGTCGACTGACTGACTGACTGATTGACTGACTGACCTCGTGGAGCAAAGTACTTCCTAAGAAGCTGGTCAAGAAATTGCCCGCTGTTGTGGAAGCCGGGGGTTCAATACCCTGTTCGCAGCAGATCATTTTTCCATATTCTGAGCCATATAAATCCGTCCACGCCTTCGCATCGTCTTTCTTTAAGAGTAATGTGAATATTAAAGTTCTTTTAATATTAGGTCTTCCAAGCTGTCGCTTGTCTTAAGGTTTCCTTACCAAGTCTCTGTCTGGATATCATTCTCTGGTTGAAGACAGCAAGCCGAGATGTGTACTCATTGCAGAATATGTACGTTGTTTTCCAAATGCATTCATTACATTCACTGGCTTTGTAATTCGTTTGACAATTCATGTCCATTATTAGGAAACCAATGAAGAGTCCACAGCCCATATTGAACGGCAATGCAAGTCGTTTCTGTGTTAATAGTTGGCAGCACTACCGACAGTAACCTGTATAGTGTGGAATCGTAAGTAGTTTTTCGTGTTTTCTTATGCCTACTGTCTACTTTCAGCTATAAGTCTGTCACTTTATACGCTCCCTTTTTCACATTCCGCGTGAAATTAACGTATAACGTTACTTGTTTTCTAATCCTTACGTTTAAAGTTTCCGTTGACCGCACAGATTTAACTGAAGGTCGTTATGGGCCCGTCTTAAATAAAATATCGTCGGGATAGTTCTGTTTTGGGCCAGTTTGTTTATGTACGCCCTACGTCACGCGAAACTTAAATTGAGCTTCATCAAATGTGAAAGAATGTCACATGCATGACGTTGCGTTATTACCTCAAGTATGGATGTCGATGCTGAGGTGTATGCATTGTGTTTGAAACTCTTTTAGTACGGTATATATCCGTTCTATGATACTTGGCATCATACATTTACTTTGCAGCGCTACATTGTGCTGCCCTTCAACGAGGTCTGCACTGTTACGTAGGTTATGAGCGTCTGACGGTCAGGGTTTTCCATATTATGGCTGTTGGCACTCCGTAGTGTTGTACAGCACACAGGTGACTGAATATCCACTCTTAATTACGTTTGTCAGCAGTGCGTTTGTGCTGAGTGTCACTTTCTGTCACCAACACAGAGGTGACTGAATGTCCACTCTTAATTACGTTTGTCAGCAGTGCGTTTGTGCTGAGTGTCACTTTCTGTCACCAACACACACGTGACTGAATGTCCACTCTTAATTACGTTTGTCAGCAGTGCGTTTGTGCTGAGTGTCACTTTCCGTCACCAACACACAGGTGACTGAATATCCACTCTTAATTACGTTTCTGAGCAATGCGTTTGTGCTGAGTGTCACCTTCTGTCACAAAGTCACAGAGTCGGGTACTTGTAACTTGCTTTTGCGATTACCAAATCTCACGCGTTATAAACTATACATAGCCTTGAGACAGACACGATGCTGAGCACATTAAATGACTCATGGTCTTTTCTTGACTCATCATATTCAACTGGAAACCTGCTCTGAAGGTGGGTCTGTCCTGTGTTAGTGTACCTTCGTTAGGTTCCCACAGGCGGTTCGTGATTCATTGAGACGCTCCTGTTTGTTCGCATACGCCATGACGGACTCTTCTGACGGCAGTTTGACTGCGAGTGCATGGACTGAATGAAATGATGATGTTTTAATAGAAAGTATTCAGGTTCTATTCGTTGTGAAAAAAAAAGTTGCGCATATCCCACAAAACATCATATATGTTGCTGTAAAGTAAAGGTTTAAGTCACTTCTTTGTACACCATGAAAGCGCATGGTGGAGCGAAAGTATAGCTCCACTCATTCTTACCCTCGGCATTAGATTGAGGTGGTCAGCTTCACGCCCTGTCCGCGTTACCACTGGCAGAATCTCTCCCATTATCTATTGAAGAGGAGTCTGGGCGGGTCCCGGAGCCTGTCTGGATGTTTTGGAGAAGAGACAAATCTCTTGTCCCTGCCGAGAATCGAACCAAAATTCTTCGGATATATAGTCTGGGATTCAGAAATCGAACTGGAGGGAACAGAAGCAAACAACCGACATCATATATACGTCCCTAATGAGAGCGGAATCCTATGTTATGTGCGCCACAGTTTACACGAGTATGCCGATAGAGGATTTTCACGTGCGTTAGCTATTATCAGCCACGAGATTGAAATGGAACTGATAATTTCTGCTGTGACGACAGCGGTGAGCTTTCCACATAATCTCTCGTTTTTCAAATCCGTACTCGAGATGTCTCGCTGCACACGCACGCAGTCACAGTACTAGTTCTAAGCGAACAATTTTATCATTCACTGCCAAAGTAACAGTGCTTATCGTATCACCATTCTCCATGCAGGTCACGGTGATAGTGCAGAGATCGGAAGTATTGATTGGCTTTCAGATTTAGTAGTTCACAGTGTAACGGCCAAATAATTCGTTTATTGCTTGATTTGTTTGGAAGTAGATGGAGATCCCCCGCTTTCTGAGTTACCCGTTTTATCGTCTTCCTTCCATTTACATGTTACTAGTGTTGCTAGACACAATAGTTATTAACATTTGAAAGCTTCATTAAAATACAACATGTATTTGTATGGGGGCCTGCAAATTTCGTTACGATCTCCTTTATGCGTGTTCTTCCTTCAGTTATTCTCTGTTAAAAGATGCAATTCTAGAATAGAAACAAGGCATTGTGAGCATTACTTAACACTCGCATATTCTTAAATGATAATCAGGAGGGTGGAATAAAGTTCACTTCTTGTTGAATACACGATAATGTCTGGATTTTGATTAGTTTCCAATCTGTTCAAAAATTCTTGTCAGTTGGTTCGGTATTCCTTTAGTGTTCCGATTTTCTGTTTCACTATCTTTACATTTAGATTCGTATATTTTGCGTGAAGGTTACATCGAATTTAAGAATTTCACTCGTTATAAGAACGAAATTCTACCAAGCAGTAACGCGTTATTCGTAAGTTGTTACTTTTTTCTCCCACAGTTGTGCCGCAGTAACTGAAGTTAATTTTTGTGCAGTTAGCCCAATAAGTGCAGACTCTTAAGTAACACGTTACATTTGTGAGCTATAATGTCAGAGTTCTGCAAATTGCTACGTTTGTAATTGTTAGAATTTGTAGGTGCTGTGTTTCTGATCCGTGACTATCGTTTCCTTGACATTCGAAATGACACATCTTACCAAAGTAGCGCATATATTAAAAAAAAATCCGTCCTTCACCAATTCTGGTGCTGGTATTGTTATTATTCAGTGCGCAAGTAGAAGGGTTTAGGCGAAATTGTGGACTGGCTCCCGGAGATGTGAATTTTGTGAGGGAAGGAAAGCACAGGTGAGCACAACGAATGTCAATATTTCAGATTCGAACCTAATAATGAAACTGGTATTGTATTATTTCCGAAATTTGTGTGTATTGTTCTTTGTTTGTTATCCCAGGGAAGCAGTACTAATCCAAACAAGATAGTGGTAATCAATTTTATGTACGTTCTTCTTCTGTATTTTCGCCCCACCGATAAATTAATATTGCAGCTCGTGTGTCCTATATCATTAATTTTTTCCCGCATTAGGGGAAGGTAAATTTCTCAGCCAACATACCCATTTGCGACTGTAGGTCACTGAAAGAGCCGGGATAGTTCGGATGGTGTAGCGACTCCCTACGGGCTGGACGCTCCGGGGATCGAATCCCTTTAGGGGCAAGATTTTCCGCACCCGTTCAGACCGGGCCTGGAGGCCACCTAGCCTCCTATACAGTGGGTACCGGGTCATTCCCGGGAGTAAAGCGGCCGGGGCGTGGCGTTGGCCACCTACCCCATCTAGTGCAGAGGTTAAAGAAAGAGTAGAGCTATAAGCCTACCTCTACTTTCCCTCTGTGCCATTGTGGCAGCTTGCAGGGTGAAACTGAACTTTGCTTTACCAGTAGGGCACTGAATGTTTTACACAAATAGTAGACCAGGAGTTTAGAAATCCAGGTCGCCTTATCCCCTGGGGGACGGAATTGTGCGGTGGCACCTGATGTCGGCTTGATTATTACAGTTTTTGTCGTACACACACAAATGTGTATCAGTTCTCATGCACCAAGCAGAAAGCGCCAGATGACAGTAACATTACAGATGGATCCAGAGTGGTGGTTTCTGAGCATGGAACATGCTTCATGTCACCTTTCTGACTCCTAGAATTGGAAATGGATTCTAGACGTTTTGAACTTTACTGGATCCTTGCAGTAGACGATCACATTAAAAATGTAACGTTGCGAATGACGTTTATGTTATCGGAAAGGGTGTCGTAGGCATTATTTACAGGAAACAAGATACACAGCATTTTACAAAATTTAAATGTCTCCATTCGACGCTGGCACGCTGGCACACGCTGGCAAATGGGCTTTCCCCTCCTTTGTAGGTTTGTGGGGAATCTATACGCCAGAAGTTGAGGAACTGTGGCACACGGAACGAATTTTCTTAACACGCAAGCGTGTTTGATGCTGTGCATTTTTTTTATGAACACTAATATTATTGGAACTTAAGAACAGCAAACAAACATTCATCCTTCGCCAATATGGTATTGGATGAATTTACATAACTACGGTAACTTTTACAAATACTTTTATAAATGAAATTCTCTTTACCCTTTACCGTTGTTGTATGTCATTTCTGTGTCTTCTTCTAGTGTACGACTTTTACTTATGCCTGTATGTATGTCGGTTTCAAAACGTTGTTCTACGTTGTTCGACACCTAGACTCCACTGCTTCCTATCTTCCCACTGGCCTTCATTTAGGTTTCTTTCATCCATGGCCTTCCTTATACTTTCCATCCAGTTTTTCTTCGATCTTCCTCGTGCTCTCTTTTGTTTCGGCATCCACTTCAATGCTATTTTGGGTAATCTTCCTTCTGCCATTCTTTGAACATGGCCGTACCACCTATTACTTATACAAAACGTTATTTTTTTTTTCTAAATCAGTTTTTTTTGAATGAAGCTTAGAAAAAATTTTTTTTTTTACTGTACCTTAGCTAAAATGCCCCCAACTCCAAATATCCTCCCTTCTATCGTTGCCCAACAATAGTGCGGGGACGTCACAGGAGTTTCTGATATATTTGTTTCATGTATGGAGTTCACTCTGAAAACGATTTCCCTATTCCCACTTTAGGCTTTGGGGCTACTCGCAGCCAAGGAAGGAGCCCACTGATCAGAATTGTGTTGGGACTTAGAGCCGTTCAGATACTGTAAAGAAGCGATGAGTGTCTTGGGCCGAACCCCGACTGTCTCATTGCGAGTCAGGGTCATTAACGCCCAAAATACCACATTTTGCGCTGTCAACCAGTACACATCGAAATGGTTCCGCATATTTTTCCATAGCTGAATTACAGATGAGCAAATGTAGTGACAACGTTATTCAGAATAATCTGGTAAGGGGACGTTACGAAATTATGGTCCTTATGAGCACTTGGCGATAGTGGGCTGCAGCAAGAGATATGGTCAGGGCGTTCTCTGCCCTCAGATCGAGTTTGAAACCTGTCAAACCGCAATGATGATAAGGAATTTTGGCATAACACTGCGCTACTTGTGTGTGGGTACAACTGTTTATAATTGCAATTACGTGGTTGTACTTTAGAAATTAAGTCGATCTCCATCATACGGTGTTAAACTCAAAATATTCGACTTACAGCTGATAAATGTGTGAGGATGCTGTAAGTCATTATGTCAGAAGTTGATGATGAACAGTAATCGGAACATCGAATCACAGTTCTGTAATTCATCCGATCACGATTTCATGATAAACGCAATGTACGTGTAACGTAACATTGAGGCCCGTTCGTGCAACCGTTGTTGGTGTGGAAAAGAAATAGGTGTTCCGTATTCCGAGTGTGTGTCTGTAGCCTTAAATATCTAGCACGCAAAGCGCATGCGCTGTGTTGTATTATCTGTGACTTGTCTGGCTCTGTATTATTTTTCCACATTATTTCACAAATGGTGCGACGTTCGGAAAAAAAGTTACTGAACATAAAATGTGTGTTTGGGTTTTCTTTAAAACTTTTGTCTTAAACGTTTCCCACTATAAGCAGAATTCAGCGAGATACTGTCATAAAGGTACATATCTTCATGGAAAGTACCTGTTATTCGTGTCAGATTGAAATGAAACTTGAATTTTCTCGACAGAGATTAAAAAAATACTCAAATATCAGATTTCTTGAAAAACCGTCCAGTGAGAGCCAAGGTGTTCCATACGGGCAGACGGACGGACGGTCAGCCGGCCAGCCATCCATCCATCCATCCATCCATACATACATACATACATACATACATACATACATACATACTTACATACATACATACATACATACAGACAGACAGACAGACAGACAGACACAGACAGACAGACATGACGAAGCCAGTAGTCACTGTTCGCAATATTTCGAACGCGACTGATTGCAAATTACGTGATGCAGAATCTGTCTTGGAAATTTTGTAGTTACTCAGCTTAGAATGATCCTGCTTTTTTTGAATCCCGACGGTTCTTTGTCGCTTTCATGAACACTGAACGTTTGGTCATGTTTTTAGGCCAGTCGAATCCAATACACGTTCTGTTTTTGTAAGATACATTGTAATACTATTTTGCCATCTCCGCAAATATCTCTGCAGTGTTTTTTACTTTAAGGTATTCGGACCGTAACATTGTACATATTTCCCATTTCAGCCATGTATGCTACATGCCCGCCGCATTTAATCCCTGTTTTAATCGTTGTAAGAAATGCGTTATACCCAAAAATGTGTATTTTGTAAAATCTTCCAACAGGGTTATTGGTAGTACTTTGCGTCTACCAGGAACGTTAATTTTGTGCATGTTTAGACTTTAGAAGGTTTTGAAACCATAGTTTACATTTCGGAATGAGAACGCGAACAAGTCATTAATAAATTTTATATGATTAACTCATAATTACTCTAAACATTAATAGTATTGTCTAATGCTTATGCACATGCAATCGCGCGATCACGCGCTCGTACTGACACACCTCCCTTGTATTAGGAGGCCATTTGCTCAGATAGGATAGCCGAAATATGTTAGGATTGTACTCTGGACATATTTCACCCATTGGATATTTTTGTGGTCCAGTAGAAACTTGTGAAAAAAATGATTAAAGACTCATCGTACCCGAAAAATCGCATTATATGCGGCAAATTTTAGTTCATTAACTATAGAACAACTGTCAGTGCTTATTGTGAGTACCCAACGAAGCCCGTAAATACAGTTCTTGTGGAGAAACGCGACGGAATATTAATGTTAGACAGTACAGCATGTGACAGGCTTGTATGCAGCTGTGGCGTGAGGATGGTCATAGTAAGTTACCGTTGTCTTTACCCACACGTGTGTGCAGTTGTGTCTCTCTTTCCAGTGCCTGCAAGCTTTTATTGCTTCCTGACCTTCAATCCTGATATGTTTTCCCTGTCTGTAGCTATAGCTTGCCCAAACGACGTGTTTGTGTAAATACATGTATCACAAGGGTCTTTTTCCCCTCGGTACGACCTGTTTGTAGTACAGTTCTCAACACACCGTGTGCGCTAACTGGCTGGTAGAAGGATATTGCTTAAATACGATGACTGATAGGTTTTTTTGCAGCGACATTGGTGTGTGACATGAGAGTGTACAGATATCAGCGCTTCACATGTGAAATATGACGGAAGAACTTCATTACAAAGTGGCACTCATGCCTATGTCAACTCCACACTGTTGCTGAACAATAAAGCTACAGTTGTATTAAACGTACACCTTTCCTGTTACTAGTTTGTGCTACTTTTGACATATTATTGTACGTCCGAGAACATTCATTTGCTGCAAGAGACTTTTGTTTTTGCTGTATTCCTACCGTACGGCATAGAGAAGGTGTCCGTCATCGCAAAACTTACTTTTGCTTTACTGGTCCTTGAATCAAAAGTGGTTAAGAACCGTTGCCAAAAATGTCTGATAGTGTCGAGTCGAGATCGCAATCCTTCACCATCATAAATCCCTTGTAACAGGGTTGCACAAATGTTCCAAAAGTCTTTAGGCCCCGGAAGGATGATATAAAGCAACCTCCATACAGAGGACCGACACACTTCAGGCGCCAGCGTACGAATATAGTTGCCACCGCGACCTCGCGTTTGGGATTTTTGCGCCCCTGGTCTGAGTCATTTTACTGTATATGTACTGTCCTCGACAGTGAACATGCAGGCTGAGTAAGTGCAATTTGTTTGGCCAGAAGAGCGTCTAGACCAAGAGACGTCAGGAGGTCACTCGATCCTAGTTCGATCTAGCCATCCAGATATATATATATATATATATATATATATATATATATATATACACACACACACACACACACACACACATATATATA
>Ga0209755_10008404_pt1 | contig 11050 bp, 9 predicted proteins | sample TergutCo191P1_FD_187301 | JGI IMG/M metagenome (GOLD analysis project Ga0209755, IMG submission 187301) | Cornitermes sp. P1 segment gut microbial communities from Petit-Saut dam, French Guiana - Co191P1 (SPAdes) (version 2) | ecosystem: Host-associated > Arthropoda: Insects > Digestive system >... | reverse complement strand
AAACGCTATTTTTTTTTCTTCATGGCTTTATTCATGTTCTGTAAAATGAAACAGTTAATTATGGTTTCAACTGTCGGATTTTGAATTCACGTGTGTCATTTAGACTCTTTTATTCTCCGCGAAGCTCGTATTATCCCTTCTTGTAATACTGCTCGCGATTGTCAGTCTCTCACATACTGCTGTCGAAGGACAGTGCCGACCAGTGCAGATTAACCCTCCAGTAGCCACAGATCATTGCCAGTAACTGTGTTACTAACCTCGGCAGTGCATGGGCATTGCTCCGTTTAGGGGCTCGTCTGCTAGCAGAAAATCAGAGGATGGAAACTTCTGCTGTCTATAGAGTTGGATGAATGATTAGTGAATAATTAATTTGATGGGATTTGGAAGGAATGGAGGGGCTGAGTACAATCACAAAAAAACTCAGTGTTTGGGCCCAGATTTGAACCAGGCCAGATTGCTCAGTGGAACACATTTAGACCATCAAATTTTTACACTTATAGCCCACATTATTGTGACCTGATAACTACACATAAGTGCTGTAATATGTAACCAAGTAATACACATCTTGAGTTGAAGTATGAGGAAAAAAAAATACGTAAATTTTCATTTTTCAGTGAAATATAATGGTGTGATGAAACCGAAAGTAATTACCACAGATTCACCTCTCTTAACATTGAGAGTTTAAATGACATTTTTACAACGAATTGTACAGATATTTTGTTTGGCCCTCTTTGATAAAACATGTTGCTGAACATTCATTAAATTATAATTGAAGTGATTTTTGCTGGATTTTTGATTGATAGGCTTCTCATTATCACGGTGTCCATAACAATGATGTGTGCTTGTTTACAGACAAACTCCCACCTTACTCACATTGCACATATGAAGATGGGTTATGTGGTTGGTATGAAAAGGAAATGACGTGGATGCGACAGAATGGTTCACATGCCAATGGCCCTAGTGAGGACCACACCTACAAAAATGCATCAGGTTAGTTCCTTTACCATCACATAGATTATGCATTCTGGTTTCTACAAACTGGCAGCTTTTGTGAAGCTGGTGACACCTTATTACACTTATCGTATCATATCATTTATTTCCCTTCCGTAAAGCTGTACAGGATTACGTAATCCATATGGATATGAAAATTGTCATATTTGTTGGGATTAAAGGGTGACATCAACACAAGCGTGTACAACAATCACATGGTTATTTAGTATGATAAATATAATAAAATAGGACAATACGAATTGTTTAGTGTAATAAAATATAAGGATAAAAATTAAAATTAAAAGTCAATACAAAAATAAAAATAAAAATAGTGGGGTAAGTTAGAAGCAATTAGAGGTACTCTTTAAGTAGGAAATTTTCCTTTGTTACAGATAGTGGTTGGATGTATACTAACATATTTATAATACAGACTTGTAAGTAAAGAGATGGAACATTTGTCCCAAAGCCCTCATGTGTCAATTCAGATCATATGTCAAAATTTAACTTTGGAGTTCAAAATATTCATCCAGAGAACAAAACGAAATTTCACATAAGTATTTTTGTAACAATTCTTCAAATTTTTTTGGATTATCAAACTCTGCTTTTATGTAAAAGGGAAGCATGTTAAACACCTTAACACTTACACAGTATACTCCGTTCTGGTATTTTGTCGCATTAGCAGAGGAATGGTGTAAGTTTGCATGCTGTCTCGTGTTAATCGTATTAGTGTATCTCGGAATATACCTGGAACTGGTTCTTGTTTCTTATCATGGAAAATAGAAGAAGAAGAATATATTTAGAAGGGAGGGGAAAGATTTCCAAGTTAAGAAACAATTTTCTGCACGAGTCTGTATTTCTGCAGCCCATTATGATTCTGACAGTCTTGTTTTGTAACCTGAAAATATAACACTTCATTTCCACATGTGGCTACCTTTTACACTGCAGTGTCTTCCAACAGTTACAGATGTTTATTTTTGTAAAATTTTGGACCTAGCATAGGACTGAGATAATTTAGATATTTTGGCTGTTTACAGGTGTTTATTTGTATGTAAATGTGTCAGCTGCAGATATGGCATCAGGTCCTATACTTCAAAGTCCAATATTTCACCCCCCACCCTGCTACCACAGTGACAGTAGCCAGCTGTACAGCAATAGCTGCACGGTAAGTTGGAAGAAACCCAAGCATAGCAATCCAGGTTATCATAACTTCGTAACATGACTTATTGTCATACTGTATAAAAGTGCCTTCTAAGCATTTAATTTACCTTTATTAGTGTGTTTTAAAACAGATTTTCTGCAGCTTTATTTCCATTTTGGAGAAGTTTTGTCACACATAAGAAAAAGATGTTTGAAAAATTTCAATTTCTTTTGAGGGGGTGTGGGGGCAGCAAATTATAATATTAACGTGTTGTAGGCAGACACAATTTTGCTTTAGGCCCATACATAGTTTTATAGGGTAAATTTCATTTTCACCATAATTACATCCTGACAGAAATTTACAAATTTTCATGTGGCAAGTCTGTGTAACCCTTCAATTGAACTATGTCCATCATGGAGGGGGTTTTTAATTTGCCATACCCTTAAATTCTTTCAAGACTGAAGTCAACAGCATGTGAAGAATTAAAGGTCTATACTGTGTATGAAGGCCAGCATCAAAGTTTAAAAAAAGTAGCTAAACGTATTACAGGAATTTTCACAAACCTTACCTTTTGAAGGTGCAGTATGTTAGTCATTCTGTTTCTCATCTCTGAATGTTGATGTCTTTCCTTACAGGAAACCTACATCGTATTATAATATCTATGGAACATGTTATATTCTAATATAGAAGAACTCAGCTCCTTACACAAAGTCTGCACATTGATTTTGAAAGCCTTGAAAGTGATTAAAGTTATGAAATAAAAGATAATATTATTGGCAGGAAAATAACATACTTATTACCACTGTTTCTTCAAGTTATCCACAAGTTGAATTGTTCAGATCCGGTTCCACTACTTCCCTTACGGCGCCCACAGTGCAGGTCTGGAACTGAGGGTTGTAGAGATACAGCCACAACAGAACAATATCACAAAACTCTTCTGGTTCTTTGGAGGTCGAGGACATAGCTGGGTCAGAGTGGTTACACCGTTGCCAAACATGACACACAGGTAACTGTTCATTTTGAAAGGAATGGACACTCCAAATATGTTTCAGACTGCCTAAACATTGCATTCCTTGTTTGCAGGTACTTCCTCCAGTTTCATGCAGTGAAGGGATATAGTCCAGGCTACATGAGTGTTGATGATTTCTCAATGAGTCCCGAGTGTTTTGGTCTTGGTAAGTTGAGAATTGTTCTTATATGTGACAGTGACTCAGTCTTCTCTAACTAACTGTCTCTGTTAATGGGGCAGAAAACTTCTGGAAAGGATAATTTAATAAACAATCAGCTGCTTAAGAAATCTGAAGTTAAGGAATCTAAAGTTTGTTACATTTTCTTTATAGTGTTTGTTGTGTGCATAAGAAATATTTTGGAGGCTGAATGTTAGTGCAACTTAAGATTGAAAAAAAGATAATTTATTACGCATGTAGGTGTAATGGGTAGGTAAAACTTATTAGAAGGACTTTGAAGTGATTTTTTTTTGTACACATTAGCATGAAATTGGAGATTCAGAAATGTAGTATAAGTTGTGTTGTTTGTTAGCTCCTAGAGGAGAGGGCCACTAGATATTTTAATTTCAGAAACTTATACCTAATGTGTATTATAGTGTATTCAGCAACCTCATGGAGAGGTCTAACCATTTAATTTGTCACTTGATACTCTGCCGTGTTTTTTCTGTCACACTGGTAATTCCTTTTAATCACTTCTTATATAATCTATTGTGTGTATAACCTAAAGACAACAAATACGGCACCAGTTTTCACTTTTCTAATAACTATATTCATAACAATGAATTAAATACACAATTCGATGTCACTGTCTTAACTCTATGCTGACTAATTTATCCTGTAAATAGTAAATTTAAATTTTGTAGGACTACTAGTTAATTTCTGGTTAATGTAGCTTTTTTGGATGTTCAGTTCTGGATATCACAACTTAGGCATGATACAAGTGGAATTTGCATTTTTATGTGTTACAAAATAGAGCAAGTGACACTTATGGTATCAGTTTATTGATGATGCTACCTTGTAGTGTGAAACGTTTCTGACATGTTACAGAAACCTTCTCCCTCAGTTATTTTAAAGTTGTCATTTCTGTAAATTTTTTTAGATTAGTGTATTCAGTTTATTGTACCAACAAATTACAGAATATTAAATACAAATGGATACTAAAGATGTAGCTCTGGCATATTTCAGTACTAATGTACCATCTTCAGGGAGCTTTATATGCCAGGTTTAAAACCAATTTCCAATGAAAAACTATTATTTACAAGGCTCCTGGTTCTGTACTAGGCTTCACTGTTGATGTGAATCATGTGTAAGTTACACGCTATAACATGTACAGGTTTTAAAAACTTAAGATTAAGGCATGATTAAAACATTTCCTACATAATAAATATGATTTATACATAGTAATTTTACTTTGTGTAAATCATATTTAATGTGTAAGAAATGTTTTAATCATATCATAATCATGAGACTTTAAAAACTTTACAAGTTATACTTTTATGTATAATTAACACATGTATGCAAACAGAAGAAAAGCTGATGCCATTTGCTGCTATCAAAGCATTTTGACATTAGTTAGCTTGTATATGAATTATTTCCTAGCTTGGTCTACTGTAAATTAATAAATATAATTTTTTGATCTCTGGTGGATCACAGCTTTCATTGATGTTCAATGTCAGTTGGCAGGAGAAACTGAAACTTGAACTGACATTAATGCCAGTGTGCTGTGTGCCTTCAGGTGTGCCTGCCAATGTGTCAGACGGATATGAGTACAATAGAACGTTCTGCTACCAGACAGGTGAGAACAACATGCCCAGTCTTACATTGCAGTTCCTCTCTGTGGCAACACTTTTGGTACTAACATTGTTTCCTTTCTCTGGCAGATGTAGCAGATAAAGAGATTCACCAAGACTTTGTTAACAAGACTGGTGAGTACTAGAGTTTTGCATGTTTATAATTCATGAAATTGTTGTTTTGAAAATAACATAGCTTGTTTATTCACAAATTATTGACAACTGAAAACAAAATTCTAGGGAAAGTTTTTGACATAAAACATATTATAAAAGTGGAATCAAGCATACTATGGAACTATTAATGTAATGATTTGTATCTGTTGTTGGTACTGTTACATTAGGTAGTAAAAGTGACTTGGTGTGTGGAACATGAAGTCCACATATAGAAATAGGACTTTTGAATAAAGAGAGAACAAGTTGATTTCACTTGCTTTATTATTTCATTATTTAATGCTCAACACGTTTCAGATGTTAATACATCCATCCTCAGTAGCTTGCGACTTATTTGTTGAGTTATTTCATGTGTTTTATTGCTCTGGTACGATGTGTGTTGGTAATACGTTGTGGTTTGGCTGGGGTGGTGTGGTATCCAGATGTAGGCTTCAGCCTACATCTGGATAAGTCGCAAGCTACTGAGGATGGATGTATTAACATCTGAAACATGTTGAGCATTAAATAATGAAATAATAAAGCAAGTGACATCAACTTGGTCTCTCTTTATTTAACTATCAAGATGATGTACGATCCAATAAACATAAAATAGGACTTTATTTGCAATTTTATACAAAAGATTTATTGATCAAGACCTCTGGGACAGGAACATATGTGGGAGGAAAATATTAAACTGCAACTTGGGAGAAAGGTTAGTGGGGACATGTACTGAATAGAAGTGACTCAGGAATTGGTCTAATGGTTAGTATTAATGGTAGGATAGTTGTGCACATGCTTTTAATTAACAGTTTTTCAGTTGCTTGTTTGGTTACTATATGCTATTTTAAACAATTGGCACTGCAAATGAATTTTCCTCTTCTGATTGCCCACACTTTCAATATACACTTAAAACCCTGTTAAAGTTTTCACATTGCAAAACATCACAGAATATTCCTGAAGATTTCCATTTCATTATCATGAAGGAAAGAAGTAATAGTTGTGTTTTAAATATTTCATACTATGATTTAATAAGTCTGAATGACACAACAATCTTTCTTCTAACAAGATCCTATTATTAAAGTGTAAAATTTTTGCAGTTTACACCATTAATACTTGTGGCAAAAGGGGCCGAGATGGTCCAAAAACAGAAAATTGCCTCAAAGCAAACAAACACTCTGCCACAAATGTTGCTGTTTTGGACACTGCCCCTTGGGCTGGGATACAGCGATGGACAGTCCCAGAGGGTGGCTACTACACGTGAGTACTTAATACAGTTTGAATGCTCTTGTGTCATGTTACTTCATGACATGTAGTGTGTCATGCTGAGAGTCATCCTTTACAGTACTTGCTGTTCTGAGTTTTACAGAACGGGAACTTGCCACATTTTGAAGGGTTTTCCTAACCATTTCTTCTTGGTTTATATTCATAATCATGTTCAAGTTATAATAAAGTCTCACTTTTTTATTTGTTGTTGGTTCCAAATTTATTCAACAGCCTAATATACATGTTTGTGTGTGTGTGTGTGTGTGTTTGTGTGTGTTTATGTATGTGTGTATGTATTTATGTATGTATGTATGTAGGCAGGTAAGTATGCATGTATGATCAACTTCTTAGTTGCTGAAGTTCATTTTCCTGCTCCCTGTCGCAGATCTAAGAGAGTAAGTCTGGAACAATTTATTTCTTACCTTACAGATGAAAAATCGTTTCTCCATTGCAAAGGAAAGTTGATTAATATGTTTTGGGGAATCATTGCTGTTTACTTGAGAACTGTACAAATTACATACGCATAATCCATGAATAAAATACAGATAAAATTTGAAAAACAGCACCTGGTCCTTTCAACAAATATTTGGCTTGAAGTTCTATGGTGAAATGCCAGTGTTGAAGTAGAGTTTCTGCAATTCTTTCAATCCATATACCTAATTTCAGGACTCTTAAGTTCATTTTTGTCACTGTTGTGTTTTATGCCAATGTTTACTCTTTAAATTTTATGAATAATCTTTGATTTTATTTTAATTTTAGTTTTAATTTTAATCTTCAGTTGAGCCCAAATGCCATAATTAGTCAGCTTTTGTTTCCTTGCTTGTATAAATTATCTTGATACTGTCAAGGAACGCAAATATGTCTAGGGCAAAGATGGAAATTCTGCTAATATTGTTCGTAAACTGCTATTTGTATGCTTGACAACTAACGAACTAGATGGATGTGAGCCTGTGTTCAGTCAGTACAGTTCAGCTTGTCAAGAATATACCCGCCCTTTGGTGAAAAATGAAGGTTTATTTTGTGAACCAGCAGTAGGTCCCGATCTTAGCCACATAAATCCATTCCATACCCATGCACCATGTTTCTTTAAAATACCTTTTGTATTATCCTTCCACATATGTTGCATCTTTCAATTAGTCTTTTTCTTTTACATTATTTGGTTAAAATTTTGTATATAACTTCAGGAACAGCACACGACATGTGGGCATCCTGGACTGGTTATTGATTTGGCACTCCATGCAGGCTAATAATTTGGTGCGTCATAGAACTGATTTCTTTAAACTGTTTCATCCTAGGACAGGGTTGGTGGATGTCTCCGGGGGCGAATGCCAAAATTGCAGATAATGTTAAGAGAAATTCTTACACTTATGGAAACCTGAGTTTACTAGCACCATATTTCCAATTCTTCCACTGATATCTTTGCAGCCCTTATATGTTGGCACCTCTGCAGCTGCCCAGCTGGCCTGCCCTTTAGTGTAGTCCTGTGCATTTCTCGTGTTTACCGTGCATGTTGCAGCATCACTTGTACTGTGCCCCTTCTTTTGATCACTCTAATTAAGATTGCTCGTTATGAAACTACACAAATTAATTTACATACACATTTTCGGTGCTTTCACAGAATTGTGTAGGGCGACTGATAGTTTTGTCATATCTGTCCATCTGCATACAATAACTTCTCTCCCACTGGATGAATTTTCATAAAATTTGGTATTTGTGTATTTTTCAAAAATCTGTTCAGAAAATTCAAGTTTCATTAAAGTCTGACATGAATAATGGGTACTTTCTATGAAAACCACTATGCATTTTGATCATATCTCACTCAATTCTTCTTAGAATGAGAAATGTTTCAGACAAAAGTTGTAGAGAAAATCTAAACACACATTTTATGTTCAGTAAGGATTTTTTTTTTAATTGTAGAAATGTGGAAAAATATAATAAATCCAGGTAGACCACAGATGACAATGTGGTATGTGTGCATTGCATGCTGTATTCCTAAGTCTACAAACACATGTTCAGAATGTGTAAAACTTATTGCTTTTCTGCAGCAACAATGATTGCAAGAACACACCTCTAAGTTACGCTGTACATATATTGCCTGTCTTGTTTTTACTGATGTCATCTCATTATGTTGTTAAAAGAATAAAAATTAAATCAATGTCCAAACACAAAAAAAATATTTCTTCCTCAGTGTGTTGTAAAGACCAACTGTGAACCTGAGGATGGCCTGAGATAAGTTGACACGTGTAGTTCTATATAATAAATAGAATTGGTGTTTTGAGAGATATTAATTTTTATATTATATATATTTGTTATATATTGTAAAGTCTTACAATGCATTGTGGTGTTGGTGGTGGTGGTGATGGGGATGGTGGGAGTAGCAGTAGTGTTGGTCACATCATCTGTGTCATTGGTAGCAGTGGCTGTGTTGCTAATAAGAGCAGCAGTATCAGCAGCAATATTTATGTCACAATCTGGTCAGTGAACCATCACCCTGACACTGCTAGTTTGGCTGTTTTCCATGTCTATCACACATAACTTTAATTCTTAGCTACAGAATTATGTTTATATGGTTTCAGGATAATTGCTAAGGGTGCTAGTGGAGGCAGTGGTGTTAGTGGAGGCTCCAGCAGTGGTGCCATTGTGCGGACAGTGGTTGAGCTTCATAGAGGGCAACACCTGTACATACTTGTTGGGCAGGAGGGCTCCAGTGGCTGTGAGGTGGGACTCGTGTGTCAACAACGGTCATATTCAACTGGATCACAGAATATTATTCCCAGTGTCCTCATTTGTCATCTGAGTAGGCTTTACGTTCTTGTTGTAATGTCAAATTTTTTTTTATCACACATGAGGCTATGGCAAGTGAGTCACGATAGTGTAGTTATTACACCTAATGTGGTGTTGGGAAGGAAGTTCCACTACTAAAAATTAGATTATTTTAGGCCCAAGTGTAGTAAGTGAGATTAGGTTAGTTCCAAGTATAGTAACAAAATCTTTTCAAGCTTTTCAGAATTTTTCTGAGGACCAGTGCATTATTTGACACAAATAATAATGTATAAGTCTGTTTTGTCTGTGGTGGATTTTTCCAACTTTTCTTCCATGGAAGAATCCCTTAAATAATGTTTCATTTCATGAGGAAACTTTACCTATGAAAACGTTTACAGGCCAGACAACAAAAGGAAGTTGGTAGAGCATGGAGATTAATCCAGAAATGCCAATTGTCAGAAAGCAGAGGACAATCACACAAAGAAGGGACAAGGTCCATAACAGATCAAGAATAAGATAAGATGTTTTTGTATGCAGTGGTGAAACCTAGTCATATGGGAAACATATAGAATTGTAACCACATTTTCTGAGATCTTATATTTTTTAAATCAGCAGCTGAAACCACTATGATATAATACATATTACTATTGTAATACCATACTCCATTGAGTTCTAACATTGACTGACAGACTCCATAAAAATGGTGGAGTTCTGCTAAGACATGTAGGAGTAAACAAGGTATTATATTGTTGTGTTTGTTAGACACACGTATGTTGCTTTTACATAAGAGAATTTTCCTTATGTACTTCTGGGTATGTTTATTGGCAGTCCTTTTTTTCCCACATGGTACCATGGATTTTGTTATGATCTGTGTTATTGTTAAAACCGTGTTTGACATATTTCAATGTTACACTGGTATATGATTTTGTTAGGCTGATTTTCGTGTGGCGAGAGCAATGATTTATTACTGTAAACTGGAATAAATATTAGTTCTTTATTGGCTTTGTCTATACATGTTTGTAGTTGGTTGTTTGGTGATGCAGGGCCTGAGCAGTGGGACCTGCATGCAGTCCAAATCTAGTGGCTCCAACAACAGCTCCTTTAAACACATGTATGTGATTCCACAAGAACATAGTTCTATCAACAGATTGCTAACACTGAACTTCACATATGGTGGTGGAGGCGGTGGTGGAGGCACCTTTGTGTTCCTGGTGAGTTTTGTACACTTTTTTGGCATGTTAGTTGCAATAAGTTTGCTTCACAGTAACTCAAAACTGCTGTTTTGCAGGTGAACCAGGACAATGAGTCTGTGCCACTGCTGGTGGCTGCTGGTGGAGGTGGTGTGGGTCAGAGCAATAGTAAAGATGATTGGCCTCAACATGGGCATGGACTGAATGTTAGTAGACAAGACATGACAGGCATTGAGTTTGGCCCAGGTGCAGCAGGTAGAGTGAATTTCTCTATAACAGTGTTTTCCAGATGATGGTTTTTATGCAACCCTGTGTTTTTGTAAAGTGAAAATAAAGGTTCTGCAAGAACATTTCTTAATAATAAAAAAACTGTATTTTAAATATTTTTGTAAGTAACTTCTCTTAAAATTATTTTTATTTTTATTTCAATGATTAATTTATTCTGGTAATTCCAAATTTTTAAAATACTGCACATAAAGTAAATACAATAACCATATTTTGAAAATCAGGTGCCTTTTCTTTATGGAATTGCATATTAATATTAATATTCATTTTCTGTATACATGAAATGCTAATTTTTTACTTCCAAGTTTATGCATTAAAATATATTAATCTCATATCCTTGTTTAACATCTACGTAGGTACTTCAAAAAGTTTCCGCACTTTTCTGTGTGTAGGGTATTGGTAAGTGTTAGACTGTTGATTGTTGGCAGCATTGTACACCATATCCTGATTCTCTGACCTTGATTATGGCTGGTC
>Ga0209755_10008403_pt1 | contig 11051 bp, 8 predicted proteins | sample TergutCo191P1_FD_187301 | JGI IMG/M metagenome (GOLD analysis project Ga0209755, IMG submission 187301) | Cornitermes sp. P1 segment gut microbial communities from Petit-Saut dam, French Guiana - Co191P1 (SPAdes) (version 2) | ecosystem: Host-associated > Arthropoda: Insects > Digestive system >... | reverse complement strand
TCATTCTCCTTGCCGGTCTCGTAGACCATAAATCATGACGAGCCATTGGCCTTCCCCTGTCGATACCTTCTTCAGGTTATACATCATTTACCGACTCTGGTTAACTTTTTATCATTCCTCCTTGTAGTGTTCTTCCGGCGTTTTCCGTTTCATAGTTTCCCCCAAAATAATGGCGTATCTGTAGTGATATGCCGGTACATTAAAAGATAGGCAAACCAAAGGCAGAAGTATCTACGTAAAATGTGCAACTTTTGACTGCTTGACGAGAGTGGATAGGCACTATTTATGGGTGGGTGATAAAAAAAGACCAAATATATCTATTTTGTCTAATATGCCTAAAGCAACTATTGAAAAATGCAACCTATTGATATTTATGACTGAGAGAGGTATAATATTCAACAGTTGGTATGCTTATTGTTTATTTTGCTATGTAAGAGCGAAGATTCCTAGCATTTGAGCTTACGCATGAAAATAGCACAGATGACAGGTATTTTGGAGTAAAGTGCCACAGTAGACTATTTGCATTCCAGAATGACAATCCTGTCAGCCTGTTTCGGCGGCGATGGGGGCTCTGCCAATGTTCTCGGAAATGTCTTACTCTATTTCAGAGGGAGCTGATTGATTTGTTGGTGCAAATTAAAGAGACAAAAGAAAAATTTATCAAGAAAGATCGTTGGAAGTTGCCTCCCTGTCACGTGATACAATACCGTTAACAATAATCAAGCGGAGTGTAATATTTGAATGTTCAAAGTGAAGCAGAAGATATCTGGATACTTTCAAACAATGCAAGGGGCGCAAAATTTTGCTGTCATTACGTCTTTTATCAGCACGACACATAAATGCAGCTTATCAATTTTTCAAGCTATTAAAGATGATTCAATCAGTAATTTTTTTCATCAATTTGGTGATTTCGAGTTGGATAGCCATTATAGGATAATCATAAAATGATTAATTTGCTACCAACACCTGCTTATGTGATCAATAAAAACAGGTTATATAATAATATGTTGATATTTAAACATATTATGGACGCAACTGGTGTGAAAATATTGTTATCACAAAAAGCTTTTTCTTCGTATTATTTATACCCATTTTTAAGTGACTATTTAATTGGCACATCAGCAAGCGGTCTTTATGAGGCTAAGCTTGGTTATGAGGAAATGTATGGCAGAGAGGTTCATGTGTACTCTCCAGCTTATACCGCTAAAGATTTAAACATATTAATTGATATCTGTGATTATATAACCTTTAATACTCCTGAACAATGGTTGCGGTTTAAACCAGTTGTTGAAAAGAATAAGAATATAAACTATGGGATTAGAATCAATCCCGAATACTCAGAAATAAAAAGGCCAATATATAATCCCTGTATGCCACATTCGAGGCTTGGAACAACTTTAACGATGCTTGAAAATAGCTTTGATCTTTTGTTCAGTAATAAAGATAATGTTAATATTAGCGGTATTCTTTTTCATACCATGGACGAACAAGGAGCCGATACTTTAAATAGAACATTAGATGTCATCGAAAATAAATTCAAAGATATTTTGAGGAAAATTAGATGGATAAATTTTGGAGGAGGGCATCTTATAACAAGTAGCAAGTATAACATTAGTACACTTATTAATATAATTAATAATTTTAAAAGTAAATATAATATTCAGGTTTACTTGGAGCCGGGAATGGCTGTTGCTCTTAATTCTGGATATTTATTGTGTTCAGTGCTTGATATATTCGAAAATGGAATGAAAATAGCTATAGTTGACACTTCGGTTGCCTGTCATATGCCTAATATTTTGGAGGCATCATTTAATCCAAAAATTATAAACGCTGGGTTTTTAAATGAAAAAAAATACAATTATCGAATAGGTGGAGTATCGTGCCTAGCAGGTGATGTAATAGGTGATTATTCATTTGATCATGAATTACGTGTAGGCGATAGATTAATTTTGGAGGATATGATTATATATAGCATAGTGAAAAATAATACGTTTAATGGGATTCCGTTGCCTTCTATAGCTATAGAAGATGAAAATGGAATAAGTGTCGTAAAAAAATTCAACTATGAAGATTATAAAAGGCGTCAGTAAAGCAGCTTTTTACCAAGAGGAGTTTTTTCATGAAAAAAATGCCCCAATTGAGAATTTTAGCAACAAACTTTTGTGAAGCTAGATGTGTTTACTGTAAACCATTGGGTGAAGGCAATTCATTAGGGTGTCGTGAGTCGTTTATAAAATTGGACGAAGTAATAGAGATATCAAAAATATATAAAACCGTTGGTGGGGATGAAATAAAAATAACTGGCGGGGATCCCGTATTTTGGCCTCATCTCATTGAATGCGTAAGTATACTAAAAAATGAATTAAATTTTAAGAATGTAGAGATTATCACACGCAGTTGTGATATTTTGAAAATTGTTGATAGACTTATTGAGGCAGGTCTAGATGTTTTAAATTTTAGCTTGGACACTTTGAATAAGAAAACATATGAAAAAGTAACAGGGTGTCTTGATTTTGATGACTACATTGATGTAATAAAACAATGTTGTAATAGGCAAATATCTTGCAAGATAAATACAGTTATTATGAAAGAAGTAAATCACAATGAGATAGAAGACTTAATTAACTTTTGCTCAGAAAATAAGGTGAAACAATTAAAATTACTAGACATTATTGTTGACATGCAAGAGAATGAAACGGAAACAAGAGCTAATTTGAAGGACTTATATATAAATTTAGATTACATTAATGATATTTTGAATAAAAAATCATTGATAAGCGAAATTGTTTACCAAGGTGGCTTGGGGCATCCAATGAACAAATATACGTTTCCTAGTCAGTTGGAGGTTATGATTAAGAATTCAAAAAATGGATCATGGTATAATGAAGAAGAATGCATCCAGTGCTGCCATTATCCTTGCCATGATGCATTGATGGCAGTTCGATTGTGTCCTGATCAGGTGATTCAAATGTGTCTTTTGAATAGCACTAAGAATATTCATTATACTGACGAAAATAGAATGCGTTCATTTTTAAAAATGATAAATATTTTTCAAAGTGCGTTTTTAATAAGTGATTATTCCAAGTTAAGTGAATTAACTTAAGATTTTGTATACGCATTTTTATTAATAAGTAATAGGAAAAAAATGTGAACTCAATTATATTTGTTTACGCAAAAATAGAATTTAGCGATAATTATCCTTGCAGTTGGATTCCTTATTCTATGTTGTCGCTTGCCAGTTCATTAGATCTTCATGATTGGGAAGTTGTGGTTTTTGATGGCAATCGAAAAGACAAAGAAGAATTTAACAAGATATTGGTTCATATAAAGCCATCAGTTGTAGCTTTTAGTATAATGACCGGCGGTGGTCAAATCAAAAATGCTTTAGAATTAGCCTCTATAGTAAAAAATTATGATGCCAGTATTATAAATGTTTTTGGAGGTCCGCATGTAAATATATTACCTGTACAAACATTAAAGCATCTTCTAGTTGATGTTGTTGTAGTTGGGCTAGGGCAAGGAATAATTAAGGATCTTTTAAGAGCTATAATTAGCAGAACTGATATGTCTAATTTACCTGGGGTATATTATAAATATAAAGGAAAAATATATTTAGGTCAAGAACCAAAACCTTTAAGCTCTTTAACTCAATATAATTTTGATCTTATTAATGTGCATGATTATATACAATATGATCGTACAATTTCTGATAAAACTATTAACTATATAGCGTCTCAGGGTTGTATTTATGATTGTAGATTTTGCTATGAATATATATACAAAAAAAAGTATTATAAAATGCCTATAGATTTTATTAAAAGAGATTTGATGTTTTTTGACAATAATAATATAACCGGCGTAAAATTTTATGATGCTAATTTTTTTGTCGATTTTAATCATGCTGTTAATATATCAGAAATATTAAAATCGCATAATCTTAAATGGGCAGCTTCTATACACCCTAAAAATATATTAAAATCTGAAAATGGCAGAGTAAACCTGTTATTGAAAAACCTTCAAAAAAGTAATTGTCAAAGACTACTGATGGGAATAGAATCAGGTTCAGATAGAATACTTGCTGAAACGATAAGAAAGCGTGCAAATAAAAATGAAATGGTGTATGCTGCAAAAAGAATTGCAGAATATGGTATTTTAGGCTCATATACTTTTATGATTGGTTTCCCTGACGAAACGCCAGAAGAACGAAAGGAAACTTTTGATTTCATTGAAAGCCTATGGAAAATAACCCCACGACCCGAAACAAATATTCATATATATTTGCCTTATCCGGGTACACCATTATATAAAGAAGCATTGGAAATGGGGTTTATTCCTCCCAATAGTCTTGAAGGATGGTCTTACTTTAGCTACTATAAAGCCATGACTCCGTGGATTTCAAACGAATTGGAAGAAGAAGTTAAAAACTTTACTTCATTAATAAAAAAGGATGAGTAAAATTGGGACTGGTTAACATTTCTTTTAAAAGTGATTTGCATGTCCATACATTAATGAGTGGCCATGCTTTCAACACGATGAATGAATGTATTGCTAAAGCTTCAGAACTTATGTTGGATTATTTGGGAATAGCAGATCATGGTCCGTCGATGGAAGGTGCGCCACATTTGGGCTATTTTGAAGTTTTTTCACGTATTCCTAAGCAAATTAATGATATTAAAATGTTGTATGGTTGTGAAGCAAATATCATAAATGTTGATGGTGAGATTGATATTACCGATGAGCTGTCTGAACATCTTAATTATGTAATGGCCGGTTTGCATGAGCGGACTCCATACAATGAAATGAGCATAATAAAAAATACATCTGCAATTATTAATGCTATGAAACGTGGCAAGATAAATATAATTACTCATTTATACAGAAAAAATTTTCCAGTAGATATTCATGATGCTGTATATTGCGCAAAAGAAACTAATATTATATTAGAAATAAATAAATCGGTCTTGTTATCTGCGCTAATAAATAAAGATCATCGTCTTATCGCTAATTTAAATAGGATGATTGAACTTATTATAGAAACTGGAACAAGATGTATAGTTGGGAGTGATGCTCATTATACATCTGAAATAGGAATAAGTAAGCAAGAGTGGGATATAATGTCTGCAAATTATAATCTTTCGAATATTGAAACGAGCAATAACGATATAAAATTACTTGAAAATTTATGGAATAGCAAGAAACAAAAAGAGATGTTTTATGCATAATCCTCAAGATTTCATGTATGAAGAGTTTTTAGAACATAAAAAGATTTTTAACATGAGAAATAAGTGGGATTATATGATGCTGTCATCAGGCACAAACCAATTTCCGTTACCTCGTTTATGGAAAGAAACTATAGCAGTGGAAATAGACACTGATTTTACTTATCAATTATATGTGAGCCCTTTTGGATTTGATACAGTAAATAAGAGTTTGAAAATGTATGAAAATTTTATATCCACTGGTGGCAAATTAACAGATTCTTCAGTGCGCAATAATAATGTTTGCATGACAATAGGAGCTAGTCAAGCAGCATTTCTTGCTATTGAATATTTGTTTACGAATAAACCATCAAGTGAAATTTATATAATAGGTTATAATTACCCTTTATACGCAAGCTTATCGCAAAAAAGAGGGTTTAGTATTACTCAAATTATTGGAAAAGAAAATTTTATTCCTAATTTGAGCGAATTGTTAGAATATATTAATAATTGTCCCAGTAATAGTGTTTTTATATTTTCTCATCCTAATAACCCTTCTGGCGAACAGTACACGCAAGAAGAATACAATAAGATTGTTTTGTTTTTTAAGAGGAAAAATATATTTGCAATATTTGATTTAGCTTGTAATTTGGTTATCTCAAATAACGACCAAGTGTTTATTGAAGCATCAATAAACACCAATAATTATTGGTCGAACAGTGTAATAATTAATTCTTTCTCAAAAACAGATAGTGCGGCAGGCTTTCGAATAGGGTATATATATGGTGAATCAAAAATCATTGACTACTTTTTTCATCAGCAAGCAACTATGCTTATGGCATTGCCATCTTTTCCGGTACTTGCTATTTTTTTTACATCGCTTTTTCGATGTATATATCTAAACAGTAAATATTCATGGAATAATTCCAATTTAATTAGTACATTTAAAAATATTTTCTATATAACAACATCAATTCCAAATAAATCTATATGTGATTATATTGAACGTGTTTTTAGTAATGTTGATTTTTTTTATGAAAAATATGTTGAAGAACTGTTATGTAATGAAAATACCATAATGCAAAATTTGCAATACGTTAGATATAAATTAAAGGAAGATATTTTAAACATATCCAGATTTAAAAGTGGATTTAATTTGATGATAAAACACAAAAATCTAAAAAATCTTTCTGAAATTGATTTTGTATCAAGGATACTTAAAGATACTGGATTGGCGATTATAACTGAGTCAGCATTTTCTTTGGAAAAAACAAAAAAATCAGATTTTTGGTTTAGAATATCTTTAGCTTATCCTGAAAGTGTTTTTATTAAAAGCATAGACAAGCTGTCTGTATTTCTACAGTCATAAAATAATGGAGTATACTTATGTGTATTAATCATATTTTGAAGGATTACCCAAAGCTTCAGACGCCTTATTTTCTTTACTGTTATGATTCTATCGAAAAAACAGCCAATGCATTATTAAATTCTCTTCCGAAGGAGTCAAATTTGTTGTTTTCTGTAAAAGCAAACCCAAATCCTTCATATCTTAAAATATTGGAAGAAAAAGGGATTCTATTCGAAACTGCCTCCGAAGGTGAATTGATGCATCTTGTTAATAATAATATTGCTGCCCATAAAATAGTATGTTCTGGACAAGGAAAAACAAAATCATATTTTGAAGCAGCACTTAACTTAGGAGTCTTAGCAATAAACGTGGAGTCTTCGCGTGAACTTTCTGATTTATCTAAATTATCCGAAGCCCTTAACAAAGTTGCAAACATTTTAGTAAGAATAAATCCAATTTTTAATAATAGTGAATCAGCTTTAATAATGGGAGGAGCACCATCCCCTTATGGTATAGATGAGGATTTATTTTATAAGCTTATTGATGTTAATAATTTTACATTTAATGGATTATTTATGTATGCTGGAAGTAATTACCATAACTTCGAGAATATAGTCAGCAATACAAAATATTTATTTGAGCTTGCAGAAAGGCTATATAATACACACTCAATAAAGTTAAAATATTTAGATTTCGGAGGTGGTTTTGGCGTGCCAGAATTTAATACAGATTCTGAATTGGATATAACGAAAATGAGCAATGATTTAAACTATTTATTTAAACAAAAACTTAATCTTGACTGTTTTTCTGATGTTAGAAAGTATTTTTTCGAAAGTGGAAGATATTTGGCTGCTAGATGTGCAGTGCTAGTAACCAAAGTCATCGATATAAAAATTTCAAGAGGAAAAAAATTTTTAATTCTTGATGGAGGGATCAATTGTTTAGGGATAAAACAATTTGAATATAGGAGAACTGAGCCGAAAATTGAATTAATTAAACAAAACAATTGCATTGAAAGTGATTTGGTTGAAGAGGTTTGTTTGGTAGGCACAACATGTACACCAATTGATATTTCACACAAGAATGCAAGTTTACAACATGTTGAAATAGGTGATTTAATTTGTTTTAAGGAATGTGGCGCATATTCTTTAGAATTTTCCCCAAAGAGTTTTTGTGGGCAAATTAATCCTGCTGAATACATTTATAAAAATAGAATTTTATATATTACTCGCGATTATGGTGATATTAATAAACCATATGGTAGTTTTTTACCAATGAAAATAATGAAAAATGGAGAATAGCTGTGCACAGCGGCATATCAAAATCTATGTCCGATATGTTTACAAAAGCTGGGCAGAACAACGGAATTATACTTGATAATGCTAATTTATATTTAAAAGATTTCAATGTCTTTCAGCATATAAAAAATCGATGTTCATTGATATGTGAAGGACAAATTGAAGGATATGAGTTTGGTTATAATGAACCAGGCGGGGGAATTTACCTAAGAAAACTAATATCTAGGCATGAAACAATTATTGGGCATACTGAGATAACACCAGACAACATTGTAATAAACGGAAGTGGAATTATAGGTGTGCTAAATTCTATTTTTTTTCAATGGAATAAAGCTGATAAAAAGCGTGTTATGATCCCAACGCCGGTATACTCCGCCATAATATCTTGCTTGACATATCATGGACTTGAGTTAGGCGAAATTACTACACAACGCAAAAATATGTTTATCCCAAGTTATAAAGATTTTAAAAACGCTTATACAGAAAACACAATAGGTGTAATCATATCAAATCCTGGAAATCCTGTATGCAGATTTTTACATGCAAAGGATATGATTGATATTATTAATTTTTCTATTGAAAAGAGCATTTATATAATTATTGATGCAGTTTTTGAAGAAGCGCACTGTCAAAACATACACAATATTGATAAGTACTTCTGTATAGCAAAAAATTATGAAAAGCTAATCAAGATTAAAAGTGCAAGTAAAGATACTCCTCACTTATCGGATTTTCGAATAGGATGGTCTTTATCAAAAAATACTGCGCTAAATAATGCCTTAAGATATTTCAATTGCATGCTTAATTATTCTAATTCTCATTTTGGAGAATACTTAATTGGGGCTGATTATGAAGAAAGAATTAATCAACATGAATTTGAAGGCTATGATAATTTTGAGAAACTACATTATAAAAATACAATAATCAATGGCATGAAAATATTAATAGAATATTTATACGAGCAACCTTCGATAGTTGATGTATTAGAACCAGAATGTGGCAATATTATTTATTTTCGTTTTTCCAGCAAATTGAAACAAATTTTATTTGTAAAAAACTCAATGGAAATGGCTAATTGGTTATTGGATAATGAAAACATTTTATTATCTCCAGCGCATTTCTTTTACCATAATACAGACGATTTGTGGTTAAGGATTACGTTATCATTTAATGTCGGGTTTATGATAAAAACATTAAATAAACCAATACAAAGACTTAATCGTTTAATCATATGAGGTGATGTAATCACGGGTAAATAAGACTTTATAAAGTTTTATAACACAAAATGAATATATAGATAATGTTTTTTCGATATTGCTTTTCGATTGTATCATAGTAGATTTTACATCATGTATAGCAATTATGGAGCCATGCTATACAATTGAATAATGATTAAGAGAAGATAAAATATCTATCAACAGGGGGTTCACGATGAATAATTCTAATGATTTCGATGCATTGTATTGGTATATTAAAAAGGCAAATATTCAAGTAAATAATTATGATAAAACTATAATTTACAATGCCATAGAGAACCCAAAATTAAAACTATTTAATAATCCTTTATGTATCCAAAGATATTACCCAGATTACAAAAGACTTAGTGATTCTGGTTTTTGTGTTTCTCCAGTTTTACCCTCAAATTATTTATTTGATTTTGCAATTATTATTGCATCTAAGCATAAGGAAGATAATTTATTAACATTAGCGAAAATTTGTATGAGGTTGAATGAAAATGGAATGATTATTATTGTATCAAAAAATGAAATAGGCGGAAAAAGCCTTGTAAAATATGCATATCAATTATTTGGCTTGGGAGAGATAGAAGGCAAACATCATTGTACAATTTTTAAAACTTTTAAAAATAATGAAAATTTAAAAAAAGAAGTATTGAAACAATATTTAAATTATGGAAAACAAAAATATATAGATGGATATTTAACATTACCAGGGGTTTTTAGTGAAGGGAAAATTGACATTGGTTCAAAACTATTCATAGAGATAATTTCAGGAATAGAGTTAATAGGAGATATAGCCGATTTTGGAGCTGGGTGGGGTTATCTAAGCGGCGAATTGTTGAAATTAAAAAAAGGAATATCTTCGATAACATTAATTGAAGCTGATTATTATTCGCTAGAGTTAGCGAAACAAGTTATAAAAGATCCTTTAGCAAAGTTTGTATGGGGTGATGTAATAATTAATGATATCAAAAATAAATATGATAATATCATTACTAACCCACCGTTTCATTATGGTTCTTTTACAGATACAAATATTGGCATTCAATTTATTACATCTGCATATCGAGCACTAAAATATGGAAAGTCTTTATATCTAGTCGCGAATAAGAAATTGCCATATGAAAACTCGGTTAAAACACTTTTTGGAAACGTAAAGTTATTAGCAGATAAAGATGGTTATAAAGTACTTAAGGCTGTTAAATAATATAACAAAGAGATGCAATTCATGCGATAATTGAATAAGAATTGATAACTAGCCAACCAAGGGCCTATCCTGTTTTTTGTGTAAATAGACCATCCATTTTTCATTGCTTCTTTTTTATGTGTTTTCTGGCGAATTTCTCAGTTGGGCTTATCAGAAATTCTGTGTAAATAGGAAGGGAGAAAAGAAAGGCGTTTCCATTTACACAATTTTTATGGCAGGCTCACCGCAGGGCTTGCCCTGCGGTGGTTGATTAGAAAACCAGCTCCCATTTTATCTTTCAACACTTTTGTCAAATAGAGCGACATTGGGGCTATTCGTATAAGAGGCTAAACCCTTCCCTGTCTCCGGTATCCAATAATTCAAATGCCCTGTTAGATATGGCAAGTTTTTCATCTAAAGTCATGGCTTCCAGCATATCTTTCTCCCCGCTGGTTAGTATAACAGGTCTGGAATATCTTCTCAAGATTGAACCGTATACGTCATAATCTCCTTCACCGGCAATATCCCTTTCGATACCGCAAGCTTCAAAACCCCTACCATATTATGAACCCCAAACTTCTGATAAACATTGCACAAATGGCTTGTCACCGTCCTTTGGCTAACCATTAACGCCGCAGCCGTTTCCTTCGCCGTTTTTCCCTCAGCCGCATATCGAACAATCTCTATCTCCCGATGCGTCAAATGCGGTTCAATACCGGCAAGGTGGGCATATTCCTCAACCCTGCCCCGTAGGTACGATGGAACCGCCTGCCGCCTCTGGAA
>Ga0209755_10008402_pt1 | contig 11052 bp, 12 predicted proteins | sample TergutCo191P1_FD_187301 | JGI IMG/M metagenome (GOLD analysis project Ga0209755, IMG submission 187301) | Cornitermes sp. P1 segment gut microbial communities from Petit-Saut dam, French Guiana - Co191P1 (SPAdes) (version 2) | ecosystem: Host-associated > Arthropoda: Insects > Digestive system... | reverse complement strand
GATGATTTATGCGATGAATTTTATTATCTTGGCAGTTATTCGGAAATAGTTTAATGAGACAGCGGCGCAGAATGAATTTCGGCCTTCTCGGCGAACGCCTTACGCATAGTTTTTCGCCCCTGATACACGCTGAGTTAGGCGATTACGAATATTGTTTATACGAAAAGAAACCTCATGAGCTTGACAGTTTTCTAAAACACGCCGGCTTTGACGGACTTAATGTAACAATTCCCTACAAAAAAACCATAGTGCCGTATTGCCGGGAGTTGTCCCAGACCGCAAAACTTTCAGGCAGCGTAAATACCGTTACGCGATTAAAAGACGGATCGCTCTGCGGCGACAACACGGATTTTTTCGGTTTCTCTTATTTGCTTGAAAAAACAGGAATTAATCCGGCGGACGGAAAATCAATAATTCTTGGGAGCGGAGGATCATCTCAAACCGCACAATCCGTATTGGAGAAAATGAAGGCAAAGGAAATAGTTGTTTTATCCAGAAGCGGAACAAGAAGCGAAAACGCGGAGAGAAGTTTGAAGTATATTGATAATTATAACAACATTGAAAAACACAGAGATGCGCAAATAATAATCAATACAACTCCTGTCGGCATGTATCCGAATAACGGAATTTCTCCTATATCCGATTTTGGAATTTTTCAAAACTGCAGAGCGGTTATTGATCTGATATATAATCCCTCCAGAACAGAACTCATGCAGCAGGCGCATGAGCGCGGCGTTTTATGCCGGAATGGCCTTACAATGCTTGTAGCGCAAGCAAAAAAATCCGCTGAGATTTTTACAAACTCTACAATCGCCGATGAAAAAATAGAAGAGATAATTTCCAAAATAATCAAAATGACGCGTAACATTGTATTGATTGGCATGCCGGGAAGCGGTAAAACAAGCATAGGTAAAGCGCTAGCAAAAAAAACAGGCCGGAAATTCGCCGATACAGATGATCTGATTGCTGAAACCAGAGGGATTTCCATTCCGGAAATCTTCGTGCGGGACGGAGAGGAAATATTTCGCAAACTGGAAAATGAAGCCTTAAAGACATTATGCAAAGAGAGCGGTCTTATTATCGCCACAGGAGGCGGAATTGTAAAACGTATAGAAAACCTGCGTGTTATCCGGCAAAACGGAATTATTGTGTTTTTAGACAGAGATATCTCTCTCCTTCCTGTTGCAGGAAGACCGCTTTCTGAAAAACAAGGCATTAACGCTCTTGTCTTAGAGCGCATGCCGGCTTACAAAAGCTGGAGCGAATATCAAATTAAGGTTCACGGCGTTGAAGAAACAGCGGAAGATGTATTAAAAAGTTTGTCATGAAAATGGATGAAACCGCGTCAATTTACAGCCTTTTCCCAGGTTGGTAATTAATAAGGAGCTTGCTAGGGAAAGGAACCTCTATCTCTGCTGGTAGAGCGGTAGACTCGTAATGTGCTGGCCCAAGGTTCGATTCCCAGTCTTGACTTGGGTCTGCACTATAGAAAATATTATTAATTAACAAAAAATATAAATATAAATTTGGAGGAATCGAAACTTTTTTGCGGCACAGAGTGTAGCCTTGCAAATAAAGTTTGCTTAGGTTTCGCAGTGTAAACCGGCAGGGACGCCGGTTTAGCAAAAAAGACGGCCTGGAAACCCGAAGCAGGAAGCTGAGGGTTGTAGGGCGATTCCCCCCTCTTGGCTTTTAGATTATGGTAATAATCGTTCTACCAACAGAAACACGGTTGTTATTGGGTTCTTTTCTGTAAATGGCTTTTTATACTGTTGCATGTAAAGCCTTCTGGCATTTTGTATTGCTGTACTCTGCCGACGGCTTAACAGTTTGTACATCTCATCATCATTTTTTTGATATGTCCTCTCTAATAATTGAGAAAGTTTTTCTTTATATTGTTTCCTTGATAAAGCAGAGTCATAATAATTAAAATGCAGCATATACCATAATTCAAAAGCTTCAATGGAATAAGCACATTTAATTTGATTTTCATTTGCAAGAACAATAGCATCTCTAACATTAGCAAATGGAAAATCATCCTTATCAAAAACACACCAAACTTCAATATATGGCTCTCTTTTTCTTAATGCTTCGTTTTTCAATCTGACTGCTTCCTTAACCAAGGATATTGTATTATAACCAGTTCCATGAATATCAATTTGATCATAAACCTCAGGATTTGCAGGAAATTTCTTAAAATAATTAGGTTCTGTCTTTTCACCCTCGCAAACAATTAAAATTCGGCGTAATTTTCTTATATTTTCACGGCGGGTTAATAACTGCCTCATTACTTATCAAACCCTGATTGCAGTAAAATATTATCAATATAAGGAATAGCGCCATACTTACCTTGTAAATAATTTTTGTTGTAAGATGAATCTTTTCGCACAGGTTCTTTGTATTCAACTAACGAATATAAATCGGTAGCACCATATTTATCTTTTTCACAAAACCAAATTTGATCTCGGCGCAAGAGTTTGTTTGTCATTATATTGACAGAATGACAGGAAATGACAAGCTGAGCATTTTTCGGATTTGTCATTGGCGAATTAAATAATTTTATAATATTTTCAATTATAAGAGGATGTAACATTGTATCAAATTCATCAATAAACATAGGTGTACCATTTTCCAATGACTCTATAATATATCTGGAATAAAAGAAAAGCTTTTTTGTGCCTGCTGATTCAACAGTTTCATCAAGATATCTCTCTCCAACCGGATTCTCTCCATCAAAATAAGCATGTCCATATAATATTCTTTTCATCTGTGCATCAGATAATTTATTTTTAAAATGTGTTGTAAACACATCATCTGGAATTGAATTAATTAAAGGTATTTTTTCTGTTTTATAATTTGTAATTTGTAAATCAGCATTTTTTAAAAATTTTAATATTTTCTTTTTATAGCTTGGATGAATTTCTTCATTATCAGAAAAAAACGGTTCATATAATCCTGATAGAATAGCTATTTCTCTAAAATATTCAATTATTTGAGTTGAGATATCACCATTTACTTGAGCGCAAACAGATAAGAACGTACAATTATTTCGAACAGATAATTTTCCTCGTGCTCCCTCCTTAAAATAAGTAGAATGTTCAATTTCTTGTAAAGATCGTTTAAATAACATTACTTCACGAATATTAATTACAGCATACAAATATTCAGATATAACTTGTTTTTTATCTACAGAAAAACCATAACGATATCTTGTTTCTCCATCATCCTTTTTAATTATAAATATAACCTCAAAACTTGAGGGAGATGTTTCCGACTGTTTAGATAGAATAAAAGGTTCTGTATCAATTGTATCTTTTGCTTGTTTTCGCGGACCAGAAAATACAGAAAACTGCATAAAAAAGATGAGAGCATTGAAGAAATTAGACTTTCCGCTAGCGTTCGAGCCATAAATTACAGCCGTTCGTAAAAATCGCAGGTTTTTCTCTGTTTCAAAGGTGTTAGATTCTGACAATTCCTTATCTTTTGTCGAAATGAGGGAAAATGTCTTTTTTTCCTTAAAAGAGCGAAAATTCTCCACTGTGAACTCGGCTATCATTGAGGACTCCTTATTTACATTATATATTAAGTTGGAAATAACGTCAAGTTAAAGGGGGAATTTGTGATTTTTTCGTAATATGTATTGATATTTTTATAAATATATGAGATAATATTTGTAATATCATCAACTAGGGAGGGGGTAGAAATAAATATTATAATATACATTTTTATATAAAAATCTTGACGATAACAAATTAACATTATATGATGATATATCAACTGAAATATGTTGATTTCTTGACAAAGAAAATTAATTTAATGGAGGGCGGTATGTTAACGGAATTTGGAAAATTTTTAAGGAGGTTACGTATAGACTGTGAAGAACTGCTAAAAGATATGGCTGACAAGCTAGGAGTTACATCTTCTTATCTTAGTGCAGTAGAAACAAGTAAAAGGAATATACCTGATGACTGGGTTGAAAAAATCAGTAATTTGTATAAACTGGATACTTTTGATCGAGAGGCGTTGCAAAATACCGCAGATAATTCTGTAAAAACAATAACGATGAATATTAGTAAAATGCCTAAAAAAAAGAAAGAAACTGCAATACTTTTTGCTAGAAGATTTGAAGAGGTCATTGTTGATGATTCTGCAATTGAAGCCATTCGGAAAATATTAAACAAATAGAGGGAGAGAATTTATGACAGTTATAGCAGAACCTTTGAATAGAATTAGATTAAGGGCTATAGCCGAAAAAGTACGCGAACTAGCAGGAAAAGGTGATACCATATATTTTCCTGTCGTAGAGTTTGTTGAACGAATAATGCCTCGGTTATTTTCTGGTTTTTTTCTAGAAATAGTTCCAAAATCATATTTTCCACCAGATATTCATGGTGAAACATTAGTTGAAGAACAAGTTATTAGGATTAGAGAAGATGTCTATCTGGGTGCGATCTGTGGAAATGGAAGAGATAGAATGACTATGGCTCATGAAGCTGGGCATTATATTCTTCTTGTGGCAAAAGGAATAAAGTTTTTTAGAAGTTTTAATGATATACCGATAAAAGCCTTTCGCGATCCAGAATGGCAAGCTAAGGCTTTCGCAGGTGAATTACTTTGCCCTTATAAACTTATAGGTAGAATGGCAGCATCTCAAATAGCATTAGCTTGTGGAGTCTCCAACGAGGCAGCACAGTACCATTTTGACTTAAAAAATCAAATAGCAAGGAGGTATACAGCTTAATATGGAAACAGATAAAAAAGCCCACAGTACCGTCATACTGTGAGCTTAAACGGGTCAATTAGCTTAAAAAGGCACATGGTCATGGCATTTTCATGGCTATTTGATATAACCCCTTACCTGTTGATTGTCGTCAACATTGTTTATCGACATTATAGTAATGTTTATCGGCGGCGTCAACAGTAGATTTAGGAGATCATATGAAAAGTGACGTTGTTATTATTTATACGAAGCGGATTGCTGTTAAAGGAAAACGCTTATATGCTTCAAAATATGGCAAAAAAGCGTTCCGTTTAGAAATCCCTCGTACTAAATATCGTGTATAGATAACAGTGAATTAAAAAACCATTTATTAACCTTGACCAATTAATAATATTTTTCCTCGGTTGTGTTCATCCGAGGTTTTAATCTCTACCAAATAATGGACATTTTGTCTATTAGAGTTTTTCGTATGAAGAACTTATTTTTTGAATTTGAGGGTAATATTATGGGTGATAAAAAACTTGTAACAATAATAATTAATGGAACTCAATATGATACACCAAAGGATGATATTTCATATGAGGAAATTGTAGTTATGGCATTTCCTGAACGAGGAAGCAATCCAGAAAAAACCTATTCGATTATATATCGAAGAGGACAAGGGAACAAACCTGAAGAAACACTTTCTCCAGGTGGTTTTGCTAAAGTGAAAGAGGGAATGATATTTATTGTGACAGATATTTCAAAACCAGATGACAGTGAAACTGGAGAAAATGGTGAAGGTGGAAAGGAAGAAGAAAAGAATACTTTAACTATTATCGTCAATGGAACTCCACATGAAGTATCACAAAATGAAATTTCATATACCGAAGTGGTTAAATTAGCATTTCCAGAATTTGGAAGTCACTCGGAAAGAACTTATTCAGTTACATACCGTAGGGGACATGGTAATAAACCGGAAGGAATACTTTCGGCAGGCGGTAACGTCAAAGTAAAAGATGGGATGGTATTCGATGTATCAGAAACTTCTCAGTCATAACAATGACTTAAAACGACTTGTAGACAAAGGGTATGCTGTTGATTTTAATTCCAACTATCTCATTATAAGAGATATTCCATACTTGGATGAGAATATAAATCTACAGTGGGGTGTGATTGTTAGCATACTAGTGATTACTGATGGTTGTCGTGTCAGACAGGATAATCATCAGATATTCTTTTCTGGATCTATTCCTTGTGACATTAACGGTAAACACATTCCAAATATTGGAAATCAATCACGTACTCTTCCACTAAGCGGTAATTGTAATGATGTAGTTGTACAACGTTCGTTTTCAAACAAACCAACACATGGATATGCTGACTTTTTTGAGAAAATTGAAACCTATGTAGCGATTATATCAGGACCAGCAATGGAAATTTATAAAGATGTTACTCCATACACTTTCAAACTTCCGAAAGAAATTGAAGCAGAATCAGTATTTCTATTTCCTGATACTCTGTCATCAAGAGCGGGTATAAATGATTTGTCCGCTAAGTTCAAAGATGAAGTTATAGCAATTATTGGACTTGGTGGAACAGGATCGTATATTCTCGATTTTATTGTTAAAACACCTGTTAAAGAAATAAGGCTCTTCGATTTCGATGAATACTGTGTGCATAATTCATTTAGATCACCAGGTATGACAGCAAAAGAAGAGCTTGGTAAATCTAAAGTATATATTTATAAAAAACGGTATGAAACTTTTCGAAAAAATATCATTGGGTATGAAAAACCTGTTGATAATTCATGCAAAAATGAACTTGAAGGAATAACATTTGCTTTTGTATGTGTTGATAAGGGAAGTGCTCGTGCAGATATTATTTCATTATTAACTTCTATGAAAATTCAATTTATAGATACAGGTATTGGAATTAATCGTACTAACACTGGTAACTTGAGAGGAGTTGTTCGTACTACATATTTTTCCACAGATCCAGAACAAATTGAAAAAAGCATAAAGGAAGTTTCTCTTGCAGATGGAGCTGATGACATGTATAAAACAAATATTCAAATTGGAGAAATAAATTCTATAAATGCATGTTTGTCTGTCATTCGTTATAAACAGTTACGAGGTTTTTATGATGAAGCAAGTTATGATTTAATAAACAATCATTTCTTGCTCAGTATAACAGACATACGTATTGTGGGAGATGTGGTTGAAAACAAATAATATCAAGCTAAAAAATGTATTCTATATGCCTGATAAATTTGAACAGGGAATTCTGTATGTCTCAGCTGAATTTCAAACTGCTGGACATTTATGTGCTTGTGGTTGTGGAAATAAAGTTTGGACACCAATAAAACCTACTGAATGGTCTTTTACGATAGATACAAAAGGACCATCTTTGAAACCATCTATTGGTAATGGACAGTTAAACTGTAAGTCGCATTATATTATTAGAAATGGTAAAATATTATGGCTCAATCCTATCACAGACGAAGATACAGAATTTGATTTAACTATTGCGAATATCAGGCGTGAATATTACTATAAAAATCTTTATCCAAAACAAGGACTCCTTAAAAAAATTATGAATTGGATAAAAGCATTTTTAAAAAGGAGCTCTTAATAATGATTCGTTGGGAGTGATATTTATATAAAATGTCACTCCTTCTTCCCATCCCAAGCCTCCATTTTTAAAAGGGATAATTCCCATTATGAGAAGCGCGGAAAAACCGAATGCTGCATAGACAGCGAAATTCCGTTTGAGATACCGGAAAGTTGGGTGTGGGTGAGGCTGGGGGAGATTTGTGAAAAGCTCACAGATGGTTCTCATATTACACCTAAATATACTAATAATGGAGTTCCATTTCTTTCTGTTAAAGATATAAGTAATGGCTTTATTTGTTTTGATAATGTTAAGTTCATTACTAACAAAGAACATAACGAACTATATAAACGTTGTAATCCAGAAAAAGGTGATGTTTTATTAACAAAAGTAGGAACAACCGGTATACCGGTTTTGATAGACACTGATATACAATTTAGTTTATTTGTAAGTATTGCTTTACTAAAAATATTTAATAAGCAAGTTAATAATAAATTTCTTATTTCTTTACTTCAGTCACCATTTGTAAAAAAACAATGTAAAAATGAAACAAAAGGTGTTGGTAATAAAAATTGGGTAATACGAGATATTGCAAATACACTTATTCCACTTCCTCCACTGAATGAACAAAAACGAATACAGGCGTATATTAATTCTTTCTTATCTATATGTGACAAGCTGAAAAATATCTAACTTAAACCCATACTGAAGAAGGAGGACTTCAGTATGTTAGATGATTTTAAAGAATATCTGTGGCGAAAAAATTTAGCAGAAAATACTATTGATGCTTACTTATTTGCTTTAAAACAATATTATGAGCATTTTAATGGTATCAATAGGAAGAATTTGAGTAATTTTAAGGTATTACTAATTGAAAAATACAAACCGCAAACAGTTAATTTACGTCTTAGAGCTATAAATTGCTATCTTGAAAGTATTGGTAAAAAGAACTTGAGAATACAATTTGTTAAAGTTCAGCAAAAATCATTTCTGGAAAATATTATCAGCGAAGCAGATTATATTCATTTTAAGAATTGCTTAAAAGAAGACAACGAATTCTTCTGGTATTTTGTTATTCGTTTTCTTGCTGCAACAGGAGCAAGAATTAGCGAGTTTATTCAAATTAAAGTTGAGCATATAAAAACAGGATATATTGACTTATACTCTAAGGGTGGGAAATTACGAAGGATTTATATACCTAAATCTTTACAGCTAGAAACTCTTTCTTGGCTAGAAGAAAGACAGCAAAAAAGCGGTTTTGTTTTCCTTAACAAACATGGAAAACGTATTACAACTCGTGGAATTTCAGGGCAGTTAAAGAAATTAGCTGTTCGCTATGGAATAAGTCGTGTAGTTGTATATCCTCATTCTTTTCGCCATCGCTTTGCAAAAAGTTTTCTGGAACGGTTTAATGATATAGCATTTCTTGCCGATTTAATGGGACATGAGAGCATTGAAACTACCAGAATTTATCTTCGGAAAACTGCTACTGAACAGCAGGCTATTGTTGATGAAATTATTGATTGGTAAAGTTTTTAATTATTTGGTATATTTGAGAGTAATTTCTCGATTTTATCAACGATTCGTTTTTGTTCCTCAAATGGAGGAAGGGGGATAATTGCATTGTAAAGTTTAGTATCGTTTATTGCTGGATATGCAACCCCTTTTGAATTTTCTAAGTTATTAGCATATATATCAAAGTCGGGAGAAAGTAAGTGGTAAAACAAATAACGGTTAAATAATGCTTTATAACATGTCATTACAGCAAAACCTGTGCTAGCAATAGGAGTCTTTGAAAAATCTCTGTCAACAATACACATATTATGTAGATAAGGTCGGACAGTAGCATAAAGAATATCTCCTTTTTTCACAATTTTTCGTGCTCTTGATGGTGCGATATTAGCATGAATGATTACTTCATTATTATTAAGTTTTTGATTAGTATTTTCTATTGAACCGATATCTATATAACAAAAATCTTCATTTGGTGTTATCTGACCATGATTATAAACAATCTCCCTCAGCCTCACCCACACCCAACTCTCCGGTATTTCAAACGGAATTTCGTCATCAATGCAGCGTTCGGTCTTTCCGTGCTTCTCATAATGGGAATTATCCCTTCTAAAAATGATACTTTCTTCCTTGTTTGGTTTGATTTTTCCTTCTTTGATAAGTTTTTTCTTTTCGGTACGAATACGCTCTAAAAGAACACCGGCAGGCTCATCGTTAGAATCTTGCGGAATAAGCTTTCCATGGATAGCTGATTGTAAAACAGACTTTTTAAGTTTTTCCGGAAATTCGTTATCAAGAGTGGTTAATGTTTGTTCTGCTTTATCATATTCATTGACAAGTGATAAAAGTTCTTCAATCCGTTCTACAATTCGTTTTTGTTCAGAAAGAGGAGGGAGAGGGGTTAAATAACAAATTACGGTATTTGTAGATAATTCTTTTTGTTTAGTAGAACCTTCAGCCTGATTTTCAATCTTTAATTGAACTGTTGGATTAGCAAAATAATAATATAAAAAACTTGAAATAATAAATTTCTGTAAAGGACGAATAACTGTAACATGACTATCAGCAACTGCTAATTCAAATTGGTTAATCTTTGTATTATAAAGAGCCATACGACCTAAAGTTCCTAATCCTGTAGAATTCCATAATAGATCGCCTGTTTGTAATATCCGTTCATTATTGTATGAGGCTAAACTTTCTGGATCAATAAACAAGGCTTTTTCAATGTCTAATCCTTCCCATTGATTGCATTTTTGAGCAATAACAGGATATTTTTTTATCAATGAATATTTTGGTGATTTTCCACGTTGTATATAAGTACATATCTCCCCTAACCTTACCCACTCCCAGCTTTTAGGAATTTCAAAAGGTATTTCCTCATCAGCTATCGGTAAAAACGGCTTTTCGCTTTTTATCTTCCCAGCTTTAATAAGCGTCTTTCTTTCTTTTCTGATTTTTTCCAATAAAACCGAAGCAGGCTCATCATTGGGGTTTTGCGGAACAAGTTTTCCTTGAACCGCATATTGCAAAATGGCGTTCTTTAATTGGGAAGCTGTCATGTTTTTTCTGAAGGGTTTGGGGATAATTCTTTGGAAATTATTTCCTTAACTTCTCTTGCAAATTCTATGAATTCTTTAACCTGCTCAACAGAAGGAAGACCGTCAGGTAACAATCCAATATCGCCGGGGTATCTTGTTTCCGAATATACTTGCTTAATTAAAATTAGCTTGTCTTCATTAATACCCAGATCTTTTATCTCTTTTATCATATTGTTAAGCAGTATTAAATCATGTGTTTTCTTTAATGGAATACCGTTTCCGATTAAGTATGCTTTTTGGTATTTTTCTACAGCTTGCTGGAAATGAAACGCAATAATATTTGTAAACGGATCTTCCTCATCAATTATCCTCTCTGCTGTTTTTAAATCCCGTTCGGCAAAAAAGAACCAGTCTTCAACCTGCTTTTTCATATAATACCTTTCCGGTTTTTTCAATCTCGTCAAAAAAATAATCGCTATAATCTTTTACGATATTAAATTCTTCCCTTGAATAAACCAGAATATCCAGCGGCATTTTTCGATTTATATCAAGGACCATTTTATTAATGGACACTTTTTTATCCAGTCTTTCTTTATATGTCTTTGAAACATCATAATTATCTAATATTACCATTAGGTCTATATCGCTATGCTCATTCGGAGTGCCGTTCGCATACGAGCCAAAGAGAAC
>Ga0209755_10008401_pt1 | contig 11053 bp, 4 predicted proteins | sample TergutCo191P1_FD_187301 | JGI IMG/M metagenome (GOLD analysis project Ga0209755, IMG submission 187301) | Cornitermes sp. P1 segment gut microbial communities from Petit-Saut dam, French Guiana - Co191P1 (SPAdes) (version 2) | ecosystem: Host-associated > Arthropoda: Insects > Digestive system >... | reverse complement strand
GCAGTGGCTCTCAAGACCACCACCCATCCAAAAACTCGGTGCAGAAAACCATGTGCTGCAACTCAACATCTAATGCTCCTGATGATGGGTGTATGTACCCAAAACATATCTAGCTAAGAATACATCAATAAAATTACCTAGTTACATCAAGTTGGCATTTCACTTTATTTCATGAGGAAGATGCACGGTCAAACAACCCTTAAAGTTGTCACTGCCGAAGCACCACAGTGAAAGACATGTAGGGAAATGGAGGTATAGCTCAAGGGATTTCTAACCTTTACTCTAGAACAAGGTAATTGGTAAGCTGCATACCCTGGGTACTTTATGTCTGGGAAAAAATTGTCCTATTCCCATTGCTTTGGAGGCTGAGTGAGCCCTGTGGCTGGTCTGGACACACTGGAAAATAGAAAAATCACTTGTTCTTGTTGGCAGTTGAGCCTTGATTCTGTGCTTGTCCAGCTTACAGCCTAATTACTGTACCAAGTGGGGTACAGTTTTTCTATTGCAGTGTTTTAATAGAATGGGAATGTGAGAGAAACAAGCACATGTAACAGACATCAGGATGTAGAGAAGGAATGAAATTCATCCTGAATTTTTAGTACTCTTGTTTGCTGTTAATAAATTGATTCTCCGTATTCCATCTTCTAGATTTTGAAATATATAAATACATTTCATCATTTTTAAACTTACTACTCCTCCATGAAGGGTACGAAATTGGAATCACGCCAGTTCTTATGTTTTAACAGTGGTGCAGCTGAATTTTCTTTCTTCTTGGGTATGATGTTGTGTAAGTGGGCAATTGCTTCCTGACTTTTTTGAGATGTAGTAGCCATTCATCAGTTACACCATCCCTTTATAATCATGCATCTACTTTCCTTTATCATTCTTTCTGGACCGTTCAATCCTTGAAGATGAGACCACTATGTTGTGTCAAAATGTCAAGAACTGATTAGCCAGTGATGCAGCATTATTTCTCATAAGGACAGAAACTTCACCAAAGTGCAGACAGTCAAGAAAAGCACTGATGTGTGGGCTTGTCAGTGATGGGTTTTAATGTGAATCTATTCTTTGTATTTTTATATATGTTTCTAATAAGAAGAATGAAAGATACATACATATGCAAATGTTTACCTATTAATGTATTATCTGAAGTCCTTAATTAGGGTATAAATTTCCCATAGGTGTTACTGAAGTTATTGTTAGTTCAGAAGTAAAATATGTTTTACCATTTGCCTTTTTACAGTTGCCAGATTCACAATTTTTATACCTACTGGGTGATGCTGCTGGAATATTTGAAACAGCAAATCCACTTGGTCACTCAGAAGAGATAGATAAAATGCATGCTTAACAGTGCACTCTATTCAGACATGTAACAAAGTGTTCTAGGACATACAGGTTTTGATGTGGTGGATAAATCTCTAAATTTCAATAGCATATATAAGATGAACCAAATACTTCAAAATGTATCAATTTTGGTATGTTGTTTTGTCAGGTTGTACAGTATTTGTCAGCTGGTGACAAAGTGGCATAATTTGTAGAGTAAAATTAATGACGGGGAACTCACCTTTCATTGACATGTGTCTGTATTGTACAAATCCAGATTTAGTGGCACATGATAAGTTTATGATAGATTTGGGACTGGTTCAGGTAAATGTAATTTGAACAAGGTTTTGTTTAGTTGGGTATAGTCTGTGACTGAAATTTACCTGTCCCATGTCATATTTTTGGCTGAAATGGAGGAACTGTAAACTAAACTAAACTAAGCAAAATTGCTTCCCATTCCCAGCAGTACATTCGTGAAAGGTGTTGGCCTTGGGCAAAATTGTTGATTGGGTACCTTGTGGAGGCTGTTGAAACTCATCAAAACAGAACTTATTTGACTATTCCTTTACTAGACACAAAAGTATGAAATAACACTGAAGTATAATGTTTAAGAACTATCACAGGAAGGTACCGTACTAGCAATTTGCAATCTCGCAAACTGGTTTCAGATGACATAATGCTATTATATTCCTTCCTGCACCAAATATGGGGCCATTAGTTTGGAAATCAGTGTTTTTTCTGGCTCTATGTAAATTAGAAACTAGGAATACATAAAACCACACACCAGGGTTAACAAAAATGGATATAATTGTGCAACAGCTGCATGTTAATTTGAAATTGCTAGAACTGTGGTCACATGGGGCTGAATAGTAATGTTTTACAAGTAAGGGAAGTGTTTTCTAATGTCAAGTTTTAATTTATTCAAAAAATTTTCATATTTCTGGCATAAATTGATTAAACTCAGTTTATCATCATCATCATGTACAATCCTGCTAAGTTAGTTTTTTTTTTTAATGGACAAGTTATATTTGTAAATTAGGGCTTTCCTTAAGGGGTGTAACTATAAGATGAAGTTCTACAGATGTTTATTACTTTTGTTGGATGTTGCTAAACACTCAAAGACCAGTTTTGTTTTCGTACTCTCTGTTTTATCATTTAGGAAAATTAGCTTACATTTTGCAGGAACTAAGGTATGTATAACTGTGAGATGTCAGTCACTCTAGAGTTATCAGTTAATCACAGGTGCTGCTAAAAATCCATTATTCCCAACTACATACTTCCTGTAAACATATGTTCACAGTACCATAGTGCTTCTGGAGCCCGTTTGCACACTCAGTAGGAAATAAACATTGTATGTCTGGCAAACCTGGATATAACAGAGATAAAATTGTCTGTTAGTTAATAGCAGTAGTGTGTTTTATTAAATTGGCCAAACTGAGATTTGAAATAATGCGTGAAAAGTTAACGCTTGTCATAATAAAGTAATTAGTAACATTTTTGCTTTATTTTGTTCATAATGTAATGCTTCCTGCTTATTTGGAGCTTTATCCTTTTTTTTTTTTTAAATAAAGTAGGCCAAAAAGTGTTACTTTTTGGATTCTAGTACTTATGGTAGGATTTCATATGTATCATGAATAATAGATTAAGGTGGCTTGTAAATGCTGATGTGTCTTTTGCTTTGCAAGTATTTCAAGCTTGAAGTTTCAGAACTGTAAGCTGCTGTTAAAGCTTTTGCCTTACAACTTGCCCATGTGTTGCTGGAAATTGCTTCTGCTGTAAGGACCCCGCCTGTCTGCCTGCCTACCTGCCTGTTCTGCTGTTCCAGAGCTCTCTGTTCAGTTGTTGACAGCTTTTCAGGAATATATATTATGCATATATATCACAGATTGCGCTAGGAACTAATACACCATGATTTTGATGACTGGACACCCTTAATTTTGTATTAAATCCATTGTTGTTAAGAAGCATGTGACATTGTTGCCAAACATTAGTGCAGTGTCACAGTTAAAGATATGAATTTTTGACCCTAAAAATAACTAAATTGTATGTGTTGAAGTCAAACAGAATATGAAATAGCGTTTAGTTTGTAGGATGTGTAAGTACGCTGTATTTGAATAAAAAATTTCTAGAATAAATATGCGCTCGAATTATATGTTAGGGATGACTGTGAACTGAATCCAACTTGTAACCGTAATATGAAATGAAAAGTAGTCCTGTTTGTTTAAACTGATCTCATGGTTTTGACAGCAGTCAGTTATTGCAAGAGAATTGTAACTAGATTTGTTTGGGTTCGGTAACTGGTAATAGTAATGACCAAATGGTTTTTCATGAATATTCTTTAAGGTGTACATTATGTACTTTCATGTGGAGTCATCATATGGTGTGTCGTTTTTCTGTATAGCTTATTGATTCATGTGTGCTTTGAAGTATGAGTAATATGATATTAATATTATATGTTAAAAATTCACATCTTTTATATGTATTCATAATTCATACTGGGGCAGGTAATTTTATATGCCATACTTCTTTTATGATTATCTAATAAGTTACATGTATGCCAACTAATGGGTTATTTTACTTCATAATTTCCACTTGACATTAGTATTACTAACATACTTTTTCCCTCCAGATAATTTTATAAACTGGCTGGCTATAGTACTGACAAATGAATTTTTTTCAATTTAAGTAATTTCTTTACCCTCCTTTCCCTCCTTCCCCATGTCTGGAAAAATCATCAAAGCCAATTGAGTCATTGAGAATATCGGCTGAGATTTTACTTTACTGTTGTTTAAGAACATTAATTTTTCTTTATATAAATATATATATATATATATGTGTGTGTGTGGAGACAGTACCATTCAGTGTGGATCCCACACTAGCAGCTAGTTTATATTGGGCTGTCCGTGACTCACTTCCAGTAGTTTGGCTGTTAAATGTTCGGATGTGTGGTTTTACCTTTACACTGATGAGACGTAATAACACTCTGGTTTCATAAATCTTGTGCAACAGAAGTAAAATATTAGTGATTATGAAGTACAGTGTGACACAGGGTGCTTGCTGTTGAGACCTGTGTACAAACATTGTAGCAAAATTATAAATCTGTTTCCTGTTATTGTTTACGTCTGTGAGTATCTGAGTACTAGAGACAAGAGACAAATTTTCCATCACAGAGCACTCAGTTTATACAGATGATGCTTAATAAGTAACAGAACTCGGTAAAATGTTGTGCCACGTTACTGAAATTACAAACTTTGTATTTTGTCTCTTTTGAAGCAATTTTTCTTAAAGGTAGACTTCTGGCAAAAGGAGAGTGGTGAGGAAGGCATTTTCCTGTAGTATTCTCTTAAGTTTGCCTATGTGTTATGGCAGTTATATTGGAGATGTAAAGTTCACCCTAGAACAGGCCACTAAGGCCCAGAGGGGGAGTAGAGGTATAGCTCTACTCGTTCCTTAACCTTGGTGCTAGATGGGGGCGGGTGGTCGATGCCACACCCCGGCCGCTTTATCCCTGGGAAAGACCCGGCACCCATTGAATAGAAGGCTAAGTGGGTCCCAGGGCCGGTCTGGATGGATGCAGAAAATCTCGCCCCCACCGGAATTCGATCTCCGGACCGTCTAGCCCGTAGCGAGTTGCTGTACCGACTGAACTATTCTGGCCTCATATTGGAGATGAGTGAATGAAAATTAAGAAAAATATAAAATTTCAACTAAAGATCCGCAAAAGTAGGTTTTTGTACAGGAAGTTCCATACATAAGTACTCTCAGTGCTGCCAACTTTGAGAGAGAGAGAGAGAGAGAGAGAGAGGAGTGAATTACAAATTGCCTACCAGTTTTGAAGAAACAGATCATGAATAGTTGTTCCTTTTTCTTAAGGCATATTCTGCCTGAAGTATGAGTGGTTCTGTTTAACCTTTTAAATACATTTTACCAGATGTGAATGCACATTAGAAGAGCACCCCTAAACATTCATTTCATATATATTTAGGCAAAAAGGAAGTTTACTGGATTTTTAAGACTTGCTGAATAATCTGTTTTATTTTCCACAAAGTACCATATATTTCATATTTTATCTTTTTCTGTTCAAATAGTATTCACTGTTTCATGAACCACATGCTAAAATTTAAGTACCCACCCCATTTGGTTAGAGGCTAACAACGGAAAAAATGCCACCCTATTCTTTTTAATGTGCACGATTTGCATACAATGTATAAATCCCTTTTCAAAGTATTCAGAACTAAGTTTTAAGAATTTAAGATAGATTAACCATGTTGCAGGGACAAGTTATCAACACTAGGGTTCAGCTTCTGCACAGCAGAGACAATAACTTTCATTTATACCTTCCACTAAGTTCCTATACCGTATCTCTATTCCTGCTTTATACATCTGCGGGTCTTGCATGGGATCTTGGCAAATGAACAAACATTGCTTGTCTTTTGATATATGAATGCTTGAGGATTCAAGTCTTTTGGGACCTTATGCTGTGTCAACTGGTGATTAGTTACTGAGTTTTGGGAGGAGCATGCTACCTCCTTCTTTAGAGTACAGCAATCCAAGAACTTAGGTTTCTTGGACTGCTATACTCTAAAGGTGAAATACGATGCTGCTCTGAATGTCAGTAATTCAGTACCAGTTGGTGGGGCATAACATCTCATAAGACTGGCATCTTAATCGACACCAATGTGAGAATCTGAAATATTGCATGTGTGTGCATGCCATATACCTTCCATAGATGTAGAAATGTTTGCTTGGCAATAACTGTGTTGATTTAATTGTTGTTCTCTTTTTATGAATACTTGTGTGGCTATCAGGTGTATATATTACAACTGCGTGGGAGGGACTGCACAAACAGAGTGACGTGGGGCATCAAACTAACTTTCTTAAGAACATGATACAAGAGTATGTTATTAATACATGTCAGAGTTTTTTCAGTGTGTTTAGTATTCAAAGTTATAATGTTCTTCATATGTTCTTTACCTGAGTGCCAGAATTCTATATGCTGTAATATACTTGCTGTGTTAATTTATAGTTGAAGTTACTTAATTTGTCATGATACTCCTGAGGTGTGTGAAAGAGTCAGAGTGAAATAATGTACTGCTTATTTCAAAACATGAGTAACATTTTGATCAGTGTATCTCTGCACCAAACATCAAAGTGAAACTGAGAGTATATATGCAGCTATGGAAGTTTATTTCCAAGACACTGCCATTAATTCATTTTGTGGTTTTGTGATCAGTAAAAATTACCATATTTAAATATTTATAAATCATACAAAAATGAACTTAATATGAAATTTAGCTGCTGTTTATAGTTTTGTAATACATAATAAACTTCCTGTTAATGGAGGTAACTATGCCAGAATGCGAGATAGAAATATTTGGATTGTTAACACACAAGTAAGTGTGGCTACCTCTCCCACTATCATTTGAAAGTTTTTTCGACAGAATGCAAGGAGAGGATGTTACAGTTTCATGTGTGTGAAGTCCTTGATTATAAATACCTTGCTTGCTGTCAGCAATACTTAGTTGTTTGTTTGTAGAAGGAACAGGCTGTGTACAAGTTATTTTTTTCAATTCTGGGAACCTATCTGCACCTTCTATTAGTTTATCAATCTCCATGTTGTTTCTTGTTCTCCATACATTGTCAGTATTGACAGGACCAAATATTTTCCTTAGTATTTGCCTTTCAAAAATGTGTAGATTGTTTTCATCTTTTGTTGTTAAAGTCCAAGTCTCTGATGAGTACAGAACGAATGACTGGTCTAGTCATCGTTTTATGTATTTTCATTTTGGTGTTTTTCCTTAGGAATTTTGATTTTATTAGTTTTGCATTGGCATAGTATACTTTATTGCCTTTGGTATTCTTTAAGCAATTTCTGTATTCATTTTATTATCAGCATTCAAAATAGAACCCGAATAATTAAAGTTTTCCACATTTTCAAAGGCAAAATTATAAATTTTTACATATGGATATTGTGAAAGAAAAATTACAGTGTGTGAATGTAGATATTACTTAGCGAAATATTTTTTGTTTTCTGGTTAGAACAATGTCTGTTTTATCAGGCTGTTTACCTACAGGTAAATAACGTGATCAGAACCTGTTGGTAATTTCTTTCCTTCATCTAACTTGGGTGTAAGGAATGCATGTTACTTAACCTCTAACCCATCGGATTTCTTTATGGCAGTGGTTAAGGAAGGATGTTACTTTAACATTTGAATTCATTTAAATTTTATGGCAAGTAGCAGGAACTACAAGTTGCCCATTTTCGGGGTACTGGAGAAGAAATCTAAAGATAGCAAACCATGAACACAGCACAAAGCACTGCTGTATAAAAAATTTTTTTGTATTGTTTTCGGGATCCATTGTAAGAGTACTTCTGGTCCAAGAGGTGTGATCTTGGCTTTTGAATCTTTCTTTCATTCAGGAGTGGTGACATTGTTACGAGCCTAATTAATTTATTATTTGCACACACAACCAAAGGACGAGATACACTTGATTATTTGAGAACTTGATTACGATTATATGAAAGTGCAAACAATGTGTTTCATTTTGTAATGATGATAATTTCTACTCCACAAACTGAAACAGATTTTTTCTTGAGTTAACATTGAGGGAAAATAATGATCATTTGTTCTCTTCCTTTAAGAGTATGTGATGTTGGCTTTGTTTTTCAGTGCTTTTGATTATGCTGTACTTCTTCATCATTTTATTATTGTGTATTATATTTTGCCTTTGCAGCTACCCTACATTGTGTTCTTTGAATGTTATTAATGTATTCTGTTCTAATTTCAGCTGGCAACTAATTTCTGTGATTACCATGCTTTAATTTTCTGAACATGTTTCCTTCGTGTTTAATTTCATACTACTGTACATTTTAAATTGTATGTCTTACAGTGGTGTTTCTCAATAGACATTAAAAATGCAAGACATTTTCCTGTTCATAAATCGTTTTGCCATGTGACAACCAAAAAGAAAAATTTTTCCTGTCACAAATTGATGGCATTAACTGCAGTAAGGTTATGTTCATATATTCATATTAGACGGGAGGTTGCAGAGTCATCCTGTGTGTAGTGGTGAAAAGAAAATCTTTTGTCTGTACCAGGAATAAAAGTGCTTATGTACACCATATTCATGAAGTATGTCTATTCCATTATTCAGTAATCCATTTCATTTTTTAAAAGAAATCCTTCCAATTGTGGAGTAGCAGTGCATTTAATTTTATTATGAGAATTTTTTACATGGATGAAGTTGCACATTATAAAATGACTTTTGAGAAACACTAGGTTGAATTACATGTGTAAAATGTAAATAAATTAATAAATTGATGTAACGTGTTGTGTACAGAAACCTAATATTCTGAGTTGTAAAAAGCTTGAATGGTTAATGATTTCTGACATGGTAGCCGGTGTTTCCTTTGTGTATGCCATTGCTGTCTCTAAGACGTGGGGTGAAAGGTCTCTAACCCATTCAAAACTTGTTTTCCTGTGTTGGTGTTTACATCTTGGAATTCATGATTAGTCTGCAGGTAATTGGTGACACATTCAGCACCCTGTAGTTGTATTCAAAGTCACTGAAGTGGAAAGAGAATTTATTCATATCCATCTGTAGGCACTGTCTAGTGCATACAGATGGATATGAATAGATTCTAGATATAGTAGACTACTAGAATTATTTGCCACAGGCAAATTAAATTGTGAATGATCATTCCCCTAGACATGCACTCAGCATCATTAATGAACACTGCAACATAAAAGGACAAGTATAATTAATCTTTTTTTGAGTAGGGAATTTCCAAAATTACTACTGTTTAAAACAGTAGATTGCATATGTAGGCCTACTAAGTTCTAACGTCTAAACCAATTCAAGTATTTGAATATATATATATATTATGCTTGAAGGGGAAATACCTCTGTGATTCAATCCATATACTATAAATATTTCTGTTAGCAGGTGAATATGCTTGAACCAACAACATGGATGTCTGAACAGTAGCCATTTTAAGGCATTTTAAAATTGTTGATTTTATAATGAGGTCTTCTTGGGCAGTCATGTGTGTTCTTAAGGTTTATCCAGGATGTTGTGGACTGTCCCTGTTACTGCCATTCTGAGTGACACAGGGCCCAGTCATGTTACAATTAAATGTTGTTCCACATCTCAGTTTAAGCAACATTCATCCAGAGTGACAGAAAAAACTTACAGATGACTTCACTGAATGTTGCATCTATGCTAAGCAGCTTTGTGTTGGATTAGTTCTTGGTTTTGTGTGTGTGATTCTCTAGAGTTTCTGTTGTCTGTTGGACAGAGATTACTTTAATCTAATGAACCTAAAAGAGTAGATTTTGTCATATTATTGTACCTGATAAAGGATGGAGATCCAACATTCAGAATGGCGCATGTATTGTATTGTATTGTATTTATTATGCATTCATCACAACCATACATATGGATATTGAATTTGTCCAGGTTTGTATGAACTTACAATTACAATTAGGATATAAGACTACAACATAGTAATACAATTACATAATAAGAAGTATAAGTATAAGATAGGAGATACAATTATAAGTAAGCAGTAAATTTACAAGGGAGCAGCAATTAAAAGTAAGGCATTCCAGTACAATTATAAAATGTGTATTAGGCATTTTAAAAATAACATGGGATAATTGTATAGATATATATTACAATTTTTATTTTGTTTTACATTTTATATCGTTTTGTTGTTACACTCAGGGATAAACCTTATTCCTTAAAGTTAATTAATTCTTCCATATAATAAAGTGAATTTTTGATTAGGAATTTTTTTAGTGTTTTTTTGAAAACCTCTGTTTCATTGGCTGTGTTTTTTATGGGTGTTGGCAAGTGATTGAAGAGCCATACTCCCGCGTAGTGTACACCCTTTTGGAATTTCGTCAAGTGAGGTAAAGGAAAGTGAAGGTTGTGGCTGTTCCTTGTATCTATTGTATACAATTCAGCATTATCTAAAAATAATTTTCTATTGTTCACTACAAACGTTAACAGAGAGAAAATGTATTGGGCATAAAGGGGCAATATTTTTAGTTGTTTAAAAAATCCCCTACATGAGTCTCTATTTTAGCCCCCATTATTATCCTAATTGCTTGCTTTTGTAATTTGAATACACGTTTACTATTAGTAGAATTCCCCCAAAAGATCAAACTATGAGACATTATTGAGTGAAAAAATGCATAATACACCATTTTTAGTGTATAGTTTGATAAGTATAATTTCAATCTTCTAATTATGAAACAAGCTTTATTTAGTTTAGAAATAATTGTGTCAATATGCTGTTTCCAAGAAAGTGTATTGTCTGCTGTTATACCCAAATATTTTACAAAGTTTGCCTGTGCTATTAATTTATTATCATATTCAATGTTTATGTTGTTTGAAATCTTACTTTTAGTTAAAAATTGCATATAATAAGTTTTGTCAAGGTTCAATGAAAGAAGGTTGGAGTTAAACACTCGTTTATTGTCCTAAAGTTTATATTCAAGTTTCGTTCAAATTTTTTTAAATCTGGGTCATTAGTAATTATACTTGTATCGTCTGCAAACAAGGTAATTGAGGAGTTTTCCCCAGCTAATGTGTAAGGTATTGAAGATGGTAGGTCATTAACATAAATCAAAAACAACAGTGGTCCCAAAACTGATCCTTGTGGGACACCTATATTGATTTTGTCCCAGTTAGAAAGTTTGTTATTAAATTTCACCCTCTGGTG
>Ga0209755_10008400_pt1 | contig 11053 bp, 11 predicted proteins | sample TergutCo191P1_FD_187301 | JGI IMG/M metagenome (GOLD analysis project Ga0209755, IMG submission 187301) | Cornitermes sp. P1 segment gut microbial communities from Petit-Saut dam, French Guiana - Co191P1 (SPAdes) (version 2) | ecosystem: Host-associated > Arthropoda: Insects > Digestive system... | reverse complement strand
GCAATTCATGACGCCGGCGGATTTGTTTCGTTGGCTCACCCGTTCGAGTACGACAAAAAAGTCCCCGACATGGATAAATTCATTGGGGAGTTAAAACAGGTCGGACTTGACGCCGTCGAAGTCTTTTGCCCATCGCACGACGCGGAAGCCATAGACGCCTACACGCGAATCACCCAAAAGTACAGTTTAAAAACCACCGCCGGAAGCGACTTTCACGGCTATCACCCGACAATAAAAATTGGCAAAGTCACTAAATCCTGATATAATTAACAAGGGGAAAACAAAGGAGAGTACCATGAAAACAACAAGTCGTGGCAAAGGTTTCAAGAGCCAGACAATCATGCAAGGTCAAACTCATATGACGATTGAAGAACAACTCGCCATCAAAGAATCCGTGGCAACAGCCGAACATAAAAAGTTTGACAAAGACGCCGAAGAATTAAAGGCCATCAAGCGCGACGCCGAGATGGAAAGGGTCACCGCTATCCCGGTCGAAAGCAGTGACCTATTGGTAGTCACGGCTTTGAAACGCCTCACCACTTATGTGTTACTTGTGACACAAAAATCTCCGAAACAATACCGCTCGGTTTTCGTGAGCCGAATGCAAAACTATTGCATTGATGCACTTGAACATTTGTTCGCAGCCAATGGTGTGAATGTTAAAACCCAACAAGGATTCGACCTTCGAAAAGGATACCAAGATTTCGCCCTACAAAAATTGAAATTGTTAAGCTACGTCGGCATGGTTGCCGAGCAAGTAAATTGCATACTCCCAAAACAATACAAGCAAATATCGTTTCTCATTGCGGATAGCATAAACCTAATCTCCGCATGGAAGAAAAGTGATTCAGAGAGGTGGCACGACAAAAAAATGGAATAACGCCGAAAGGCTTATAACCCACGAAGTGGACTGATAGCCACGCAAGTGGGATGCATCGTCTAAAAACGATGTAATCTAGGGAAGGTTTATCCGTTGCGTGCTTTGTGCGTACGGCGACAGGTATGTCGATGCCTCGAACGCGAACGGCAACAAGGACTATGCGAACGTCGACAACGCGAAGAACGCCTCCGCCCCCGATTTGCTTTTGAAGGGAACGAAGAAAAACTGTGAATGCAAAGCCACGGTGTCCAAAAAACAAGCCCGTTATATCGAATGTAAAGTTACATTCGTCTGTGCTTAAAGCAAAGGAAACCTTTTCTATCCTAACCGCTAACACTGAAAGGTCAGGTGCGGTGGGAGAATAACAAAAGTGGGAGGCACAAGCCGCTTGGACCACTTTCATGGAACGCCACGAGTTCAACGCCGTTGGCTTTGAAATCTCTAGCGGTCTTTTTGCCGATATATCCGTTATACGGGCGTTCCATTTTTATAAAAAGGAGGTTTGCTGTGGCAACCGTCAATGAAATATTTACATTCGAGAAACTTAAAAAAGCCCATGAACTTTGTCGCCGGGATAAACAACACAAACACGGAACAATAATGTTCGAGATGGAACTTGGCCGAAACCTAGTGAATCTAGTGACTCGCCTACAAAGTAAAAAATACAAACCCGGCAAGCACAAGCAATTCAAATTGTACGACCCCAAAGAACGGACGATTGACGCGCTTCCCTATAAAGATAGGGTTGTGCTTTTGTGCTTTACAAAAAATGTGCTTGAACCAAGACTTGAAAACCGAGTGATATATGACAACGCAGCAAGCCAAAAGAATAAAGGCACGCACTTCGCAATCGACCGCCTTCACAAATTCATGAGAGATAACTTTCGCGAGAACAAAACCAACAACGGATATTTTTTGAAATGCGACATATCAAAATATTTCGCAAGCCTTGACCACGATGTGTTGCTTGAAAAACTTAATCGTGTGGGGTTCAGCGATGATGAAATGTGGTTCATGGAATTGACGATTCGTTGCTTTGGTGCAATGGGCGTCCCACTTGGAAATCATACTAGCCAATGGTTTGCAGTTTTATATCTCGATGACCTTGACCGCCACATTAAAGAAAAACTACGTATCAAATCCTACACACGATACATGGATGATTTTATACTTATACACAGCGACAAAGAAATCCTTCGCAAATGCAAAGCCGAAATCGAAAAAGTCTGTCAACATTTAAAATTGCGACTTAATAAAAACAAAACCCAAATCGGCAGGCTGAAAGATGGACTTGATTATCTTGGATTTAACCATAAACTCACGGCGACCGGAAAGATTGAAAAACGCGTGAGAGCCTCGGCGATGTTACGACAAAAGCGACATCTTAAAGTAATTGCCGAACTGTACGACAATGGCGAAATTGACAAGAAATGGTTGAAGACAAGAGAGCAAGCATTTCTTAATCACCTTAAAGGAACCACCGGTGTAAAGGTTATAAAACATCACATGAAAAATATACGAACTTCCAAAAAGGTATAGAAAAATTCTAATTTGCTATTGACAAAATCGTCAAAATAGTGTACTTTAGATAAAAATCTAAACACTAAATAAGGAGGAGCACCATGCAGGGTCTCAAAGTGACAATTCATTCAACAGACGAAGTCAACAAAGGCGGGGTTTATAATGACCTCTCGGTAGACGGAAAAAACCGTCCTCGGTTTGCCCCTACTGATGCAACAAAAACCACACATGGTTGGACAAGCCTTGAGGATAGTTGCAAAACAAAATCTAATGAACTGGCAACACACGCATTTAGACGAAATGCGTACGGCGACAGGTGTGTCGATGCTTCGGACGCGCACGGCGACGAGGCCTTTGCGAGCGTCGACGACGCGGAGTTCGCCTCCGCCCCCGCTTTGCATTCAGAATCTTCAATCCTTGAAATAATCGAGGCTCACTCCGTGAGCCTCGGAAAAAATTTTTTTGACACTAAATCACGCGAATTTGAACTTGGAGTGGAACCCAAATGGGTAAACCGTTCGAATATTTCAAAAGAAGAGGCCGAAGCACTTGACCTACATCCGGATTATACAGATGTTACATTTGATTTTCGCGACGTGGAAAACGCCAAAAAGATAATGGAACAGATGCAATTATTCCAAGACGCATTAAAATCAGGAACGGTGAGTCCAGATATCCTTGAAAAGATGTTACTTCTTTCACGGAGACTTGGTGGCGTTGACTTGGGTGCCCTCATAGCAAGTAAAACCCAACTTACCGATGAGCAATTATATCGCTCTGGCGTAAAAGCACACAGGGTTTTGAAAGATATCGATGGAAAACCCGTTGTGGCGGTTCAAAACTTTAGAAACAATTCTGTCGAATACCACTATTCAAATGGTCAGGAAATAAAAGCAGGCAAATATTCTACAATCAAATTGACGCCCAACTTATGGATTGCACGACCAGATGGCAAAATCGCACAATCCCCATACGCATTGCATAGGCATGAATTTAACCAGTATTTTGACCTAGAACTTCCAAGCGAAAAAGACAAAAGAAATTGGGAACGCATGCCCCTTAATTACCACACACAACAAAGATGGCAAGCGTCCTTGCAGGCAGACTTTGTTTTTAACCAATTAAGTTCGGACAAAGCGAAATCATATTTCGTTCCACGCACACGAGAAGAAATCGAAGCCGATGAACGTGCTAAAAAAGCGGCAGAGGAAGAAGCGGAAAGAATAGCCGCCATGACCGAACAACAACGAATTGAAGAAGAAAATGCTCGTCTTGCCGCCGCGAAAGAAGAGCATACGCGAAAACTTAAATTATTCGCACCAAAATTCCGCGAACCCGAAACCGAAAAAGAAATCAAAAACTTGATGTCCCTTGGTAAAAAAGTATTCATGGTTTCAAGTTCCGAATGGGAGCGTGTTTACTCTGCCATTCGAAACGTAGGGGCGGAAAAGGCACAAGATGTGCTTGTTTATGACCCAAGCAAGGGTATTAGGAAATTCGGCGAAACCGAAATGGAAGAAGGCCCTCCGGCACGCTCTTTCGCAGAAGCGGCAGGACATTTTGAAAGAAGCACCGAATCGATTATTCTTGTTGTGAATAACTTTGACGAGGGAAGCGAAATCACTTCAAAGCCAAACCTTGCGATAATTCAACAATTATTCCGCGATTACAATTATGGCGAAAATTCCAGCGTAGAAAAAAGCATGATTCTTTGCAGTCAAACAAAGTATGTACCAAGCGAATTAAGCGAAGAACTATCTACCATCGATGTGAAACTCCCAGACAAAAATGTGCTTCGCGGTGTTGCGGAACGTGCAATCGGGGCCATGTCGAGGGGTCACGATATTGAACCACTTATCCACGACAAGACAATCGAGGCCGCTCTTGGTTTGACAACCATGCAAGCCGAAGAAGCCTTCAAGAAAGCATTGTTAGAGCGTGGTAAACTTGGCGATAGCGAAATCGATTTTGTTATTAAACAAAAAGAAGCGATAATAAACCGTAGCGGTGTCTTGGAATGCATGCACCCAAAAATTAATCTGAACGATGTGGGGGGTCTTGATACTTTCAAAGAATGGATACATGATACAAAAGCAGCACTCGACCCAGAAGCCCGCGAATTTGGCATTAAATCACCCAATGGAGCGTTGCTTATTGGAGTGCCGGGAACAGGAAAAAGCCTTCTTGCAAAAGCAATTGGCAGCGAGTGGAAATTACCACTTATCAAACTTGACATGAGTAAAATCATGGGAAGTTTTGTCGGCGAAAGCGAAAAGAAAATGCAACACGCCTTGAACGTCGTATCAAGCATGGCCCCCTGTGTATTTTTGATTGATGAACTTGAAAAGGCATTGGCAGGTCTTGAATCAAGCGGCCGAAGCGACGGCGGAACGACCGCTCGTGTCGTGGGCAATGTTTTAACATTCATGCAAGATAACGAGACCGACGTATTCACAATCGCAACCGCAAACGACATTTCAAAACTGCCACCAGAACTTATGCGCAAAGGTCGGTTCGATGAGATTTTCTTTGTGGACTTGCCATCAACGACGGAAAGAATCGAAATACTTAAAATCCACACAAATAAAATCAAGGCCGAGTATAAGGCTGATGATTTATCGCTTGAAGAAGTCGTTTCAACGATGAACGGATTTACTGGTGCGGAAATCGAGGGTGCGGTTGCAGAAGGCATGAAAAAGGCTTTCCGCAGTCCAGATAGGAAATTGACAAACTCTCACTTGCTACACGCCGCACAAACCACCAAGCCATCAATCGTAACCCAAAAAGAGAAAATAGCGGCACTTCGGGAATATGCAAAGGATAGATTCCGATTCGCAAGTAGCAACAACGAACAAGAAAATGGAGGTATACAACAATGAGTACAACAAGAATCTATAAGATAACGACAACCGAAACTGAAACGATTGCATCGAACGCTGACTTTTTGAAAGCAATCAAAAGTTTGGACGAAGTTTTGCTTGAAAAATTGAAAAGGCTAACTTCATGTTTGAAAGGCACAAAAATCCAAGTCAAAGAGGGTACATTTTTTATAAACGACAAATATGGTACTTTGCAGAACTTGGAACAGGAACTTTCCGCATTTGGGTTTACAGTGGAAAAAGTAGCTGGGAATATGTACAAAGCAAGTGACCTTGCCACAGGTTTGCTTGATCTTCTAAAACCAGATAGAATGACGATTCTTGCTGGGGGTGTTTTTTTCAGAACGGAAATGGATGACATACTTAAAGAAAAAGTGAAGCACTTGAAAGGAATTGAACTGCCTGAGATTATGGCACTAAAAAACAATCCAACTCTTATGAAAATCATCGACAACATCCGTAATGGTGGCAATTATACTGTATCAGACACAATCGAAAAGCAAGGCGAAGAATACGCCCATGATGAAGTGCATTTCGAAAAGAGATTAGGGACAGAGAGAATCGTGAGTCGCGAAACTAATATCCACGAAGGAAAACAAGCGTATGAGCAGCTAAACAATGTTATAACTTGCATCAATGGTAGCCATAAAGAAAACCTGATAAACGGCACCAAAGTTCTAATCAACAATAGAGCCAAAGCAATGGGGCGCACAGTAGAAATGAAAGAAGATGGCTCGAAAATTCATTTCAGCATTACTGCGCAAATAGGAGAATGAAATATGGGATATGCAGATAGAAAAACAATAGTTATCGAAATTGACAAACAAACGGGTAACATTCATTCCGAGACTTTTGGATATGTCGGGGATTCTTGTATTACCGACCTAGAAGCGCTGATGGCAGATTTGGCGGAACTGACAAGCGACAATAGCAAGCCTGAACGATGGCAGACCGAACTTGCCCAAAATAATACTGCGGAGATTAAAAGAGAAATATGATAGCGGTTCATTCAATTGAGGAAAAAGAGAATAACTCGCTATACGGACCGGGGAAAAGAGCCGTGCTTTTCACCCAAGGCTGTAAATTGAAATGTCCGGGGTGCAATAACAGCCATCTATGGAAAAGAGAGGAAGGCAAATTGTTGTACACAAGAGAAATAGTAGGCAATCTGAAAAAGCCAGAAATCCAAGGTGTAACTATTCATGGTGGCGAACCCACCGAACAAGCGGAAGGACTTCTCCCCGTTGTAAGAGAACTCAAAGATGCGGGCAAAGACATAATACTTTTTACAGGTCACGAAATCGAGCAATTAACAACCCCGGCACAAAGAGAACTTTTGGATTATTGCGACATTGTCAAATGCGGTCCATTTATCGAAAAAAGATTGAATCGGTTTTTGCATTTTCGCGGTAGCGACAATCAAAGGATTATAATCAATCCAAAGGGTGCATTAAGGGATTACACATACAAAGATGGAACACATACGGTAATGGTAACCTTGGACAGAGAAAATGGTACTATGGGAATCAATGGAATGCTTGACCCTGAAATGGAAGCACTACTACGCGATTACGCCGAATTAAATAATGCATTGGGAGCCGAACAACAAAGATAAACAATTGACGAAAAGATGGAGGCACGGGTGGGATTTGCACCCACGAATACAGGTTTTGCAGACCTGGAGCTTACTACTTGCCGACCGTGCCATGACGTATAATATAGTATACTATAAAATTATTGCAAAAGTCAATTTTATGTGATAATTATTTTATATGCAAAATCGTATTTTTAAAACTGTTGGACGATATTCAAATTGCGGAAAAGACGGTGGCTTTGTCGGATATTGGGAACAGTCGCCTCGGGCATATACATTTTACAACTGTACGACGTGGGAGGAAACCGAGTTCACGCCTTTCACCGGCGGGCAAGTCGACAAAGGTGCCGAAATAGAACATGAGAATTTAAAAATGGTTTTCGGCGGAATACAAAAAGCAATCGATGGCGGCGGCGATATTGGGCAAATGCCGAAAGTGGTTTTTGATAAGGTGGCGTCCGGCGTCGCATGCCAAGACCAGCATGTTCCAATATCATATGACTTGACATTGCATAGCAGTATCGGGTTTTGTTCCGGCAGTTGGTGCATTGGAACGACCGAGTGGGGAACGGCTGGAAGTGATAAACGTATAAAAGAAGCCGCCGGCATCGACATTACAGAAGTAACCGACCCGAAAGAAATTGAAATCGCAAAAGCATTTCTTGCAAAGGTCTATGCGGCGAATAAAAACCTTGACTCGACTATGCAAGCCGCATTGGACAAATACAATCGGTTCTTTGGACATCTTGAAAAACGAAACGCGATTTCCCAAAATAATATTGAATATTTTATCTAAATGTGATATAATGAAATATGAACAATAAACAAACACGAAAGTACGAACTTATCATCGCGGTCGGCTCGGGCGGCGAGAACTTTATGACCAATCTTGCGGAACTTTGTGCGATGGATTTTGCCACAGCATTTGAAATGTGGGAATTCGACCTTGCCCGTGGCGGAGACGCCACCGTTAATGGGTTCAATTTGTTTCACAGTGTTTCAGAATTAAAAACCCGCCAACTGTTTTGCGAATCCTTGCCACTTCAAAAACTTGTATACTCTTCAAAGCAGGCGTCGAACCCGACACTTATCGAATTTCTTGCCAACCTTATTCTTGCGGGCAAACTTGACACGGCTGACGAGTGCCTCTCGAAACTGCGTACCAATACTCACATTGACTTTAACGACATTATGCGAACCGTGGTCGACACGACTTTTGCCTTAAGTTGTCAAAAAAACGGCACACGCGTACCGGTGCTTAACAAAAAGCAAAAAACGCTCCTTATCGATTACATCGACAAAATCAAAGGCCCTAACAAGGCACTCCTTACCCAACGCATGAAAGAGATTTAGATAGCATAAACATTAAACATGTCAATGCTAGCAAGAATGTTAAGAATAGACGGCTGTTCAAGTCCGTCGTCGTCATGTGAGCCACAAGGTGGCGGAGCATCTGGGTCGGGACGAAGTGGTCATATTCTTAATAGAATAAAAGTAAAGAGATTAAAAATGGAAAGAGCGGGGATTAAACCACCTGCAGGAATCCAAGAGCGAAAGGGTAAGTGACCTTAAATCTCCTTCACCCCGCCCAAATATTTTTGCAATACTTCTGGAATTCGTACGCGACCCTCGGCGGTTTGGAATTGCTCCACGATTGCAGGAATTATACGACTTGTTGCAAGACCGCTTGCGTTCAAAGTATGAACGTATCGGTTTTCGGGTTTGCCTTCCATGTCTATGACCTTGGTGCGAATTCCGGCACGACGCGATTGATAATCGCCGGCGTTGGAAACACTTGAAACTTCTTTGTAACCAATGGACGGAATGAAAACTTCAATGTCATATGTTTTTGACATCGCGTGACTTATGTCACCGGCGGCAAGTGCCACAGTCTGGTAATGCAATCCCAATCCCTCGACAAGTTTTTCAGCGTTTAAAAGTAACTCGTCAAAAAAAGCAGGAGAGTCCTCGCATTTACAGAAAATGAACATCTCGACCTTGTTGAATTGATGACCGCGAATCATGCCACGTTCGTTTGCTCCGTAACCGCCGGCTTCTTTTCGATAGCAAGGTGACATAGCAGCATACTTGATAGGCAACTTTTCGCCCTCGATGATTTCGGCTTTGTGCATGTTGACGACGGCGGTTTCCGACGTAGGAATCAAGAAACGGAACCGGTCGCCAATGCTTGTTGTGAAAACGTCGTCTTGGAACTTTGGAAATTGTCCGCTTATGTAACCGCTGTCATGATTCAAAAGATGCGGCGGCATAACAAACGTGTATCCGTTGGCAATATGAAAATCAACAAAGTAATTCAACAAAGCCCACTCAAGCCTTGCCCCCATGTCGGTGTAAATCCAAGTATTTGCCCCCGCCATGCGTGCAGCCCGTTCGTAATCAACAAGCCCCAAACTTGAACAAATTTCCATATGGGTTTTAGGCTCGAAATCAAATTCTGGCTTCTCGCCAAATGTCTTCTTGACAAGATTTTCTTCCTTGCCGCCTGCCTGCACATCATGCAAAGGAATGTTTGGCAATTCTACCATGAACTCGTAAATCTTTTTCTCGGTCTTGCCAAGTGCAACCTCGGCTTTCTCGATTTGTTCACCAAGATTTTTGGCTTGCAAAACCAACTCGGCTTTTTGAATACTTGACGCATTTGAAACCTCTTGGCTCACGCGGTTTCTATCCGCCCGCAAATCGTCCACCTTTTTCTGTTCTTTTTTTCGCTTGTCATCAAGTTTAATGACCGCCGCAAAGTCGACCTTGTGCCCACGCTTTGCAAGTTGCCCCGTAACAAACGCGGCTTTTTCCCGAATTAAATTAATATCTAACATGAAACAAGTATGTATTAAATAAAACAATTTGTCAAGAATTACACTAGGGAGGATATAAGAAATGCCAACATACAGCAAGATTAAAGAAATCAAAAGCGAAGCCCGCAAAATGGAAAGGAACAGAGCCCACACAATCGCGATAACCTCGTTCCTCGCAATCATAGCATTAACAGCCGCGATTACGGCGACCATTTTGACGGTGACGGACAGACAGGAAGACCGCCGCCCGGTCCAGACTCCGGCGATTGTGTTCCAAGTTCCTGTTGCGGAATTCGGCGGCATATTGAAAAACAGTTCTTTGTCCGAACTTCAATTCAACGAATACATGAACCGCTGGGAAGGACATAAGGGAGTTGCGATTGCTTCGCCGCTTGGGTCGGCGGTGCTTGCACCTTTTGCGGGGCGGGTCACAAGCGTTCGCAACAACACGATTCATGGCATGCAGGTAACAATCGAGCATCGCGATGGAGTTCGCACAGTGTTGTCAAATCTTGCGACGAATACTAATGTCACCGAGGGGCAACAAGTTAACAAAGGTCAACGTGTGGGAAGTGTCGGTCAGACTAGGGCTTTGGAATTTTCTACAACTCCGCATGTGCATGTCCAAGTCTATCGCAACGACCGCCGCGTAGACCCTAATGATTTTATTGACTTTCCGGCGAAGTAATTGGATTTTAAAACACTCAATCTTCTATTTGGTGTACCGTTCCCCCTTTACAAAAGGGGGAATTTTTGGTTATGTTCATTAGCAAACCACGCAAAGCGTGGGAGCATATTTATTACAAACTGAAGAATGATTCCCAGCGGAACGGGCCGGGCACGCCGAGGAGTGTAACGCCGCTTGGGATATAGAGGAGTACTCTGATTTGATTGTTTACTACTTGCCATGATTCAAAGCCTGCCGCCGGCGACCCGTCTGCACGTACCCAATTATTTCCTTGGCGTGTTTCAAGGTATCCGCGGTTTATGCGGTGGCGGAATTGGATTCCGCTTGCTTGGGGTGGCATGTTGATTGTAAGGTTGTCGCCGCTTACGATGAACGACCAATCGCTTGCCATGTTGAACCACTGTCCGGATTCTTGCCTTGTACCATCGACGTAAGTTCGGGCAAGAGTGTACGTTCCGTCTTGTAACGTAGAGTTTCTGCCACATGCACTTAACGAGATTCCTATGCAAAGAATCATGATGCAGGCGACGACGGGCATTAAAAGTCTTTTAGTGTGTTTCATTTGTTTCTCCTTTCGTGAGTAATTATAACGGTCGGAGGTTGAGAATCAACCCCGCCGTTCAACGAAATGGGAATTTAATTCCCTATTTCGTTATAACACACGGGGGGGGGGGG
>Ga0209755_10008399_pt1 | contig 11056 bp, 6 predicted proteins | sample TergutCo191P1_FD_187301 | JGI IMG/M metagenome (GOLD analysis project Ga0209755, IMG submission 187301) | Cornitermes sp. P1 segment gut microbial communities from Petit-Saut dam, French Guiana - Co191P1 (SPAdes) (version 2) | ecosystem: Host-associated > Arthropoda: Insects > Digestive system >... | reverse complement strand
TAGCCAGTGTAGTGCAACATAACACATGACACACAGCCATAGTCAGGCGCATTCTCAGCAGCGTACGACTTACACAATATGACATGCTGCCACAGCACCAAGTTAATATAAGGAAATTAATCAGTGTGTGTTTTTAAGTATGTGACTAGCAAGGAACAGTGTAGCTCCCTGAAGACTATCTTGGGATCGAAACATGTTGGAGCGATTTTAGCTGTTTTAATATAAAAATTTTATGTATGTGCATTAGTTGGTGTGCTGATTAAATAAAATACATGCTCAAGTTAACATCCCTTTCATCAAGACCGTGTTGGAACAAATGTATAGCAGGTGCATTTGAAATAGTACTACTGAATGTAGCTTCTCATCCTTTTTATTCCTAGCCTCACGCCTACAAATTGAAAATAAATTTATGTGAATTTTGTAAGAAAGTGACTATAGTCTGTTATGAGAAACTACAAGACTCCTGCCATATTTTCAGATTTTCGGCTTGCTATAAGAGATGTAATGTAAAGAGTGATGCTATGACACGCAGTGTGTATGATCATTTGACAGTTCAGTGGTGATGGAAGACCTCTAGCAGTATTACAGGCAAAGAAAGTTTTGGTGTCAGAAGTTTTCCAACAGAGGATGGGGAAAAGAGTTTAATTGGACTCCAGCATCAGGATGCAATACATGTAGCTGTACAGGAGAGTACAAGTGTGAGACAAGATTTACTGAATTTTTGTTTTATTTATAACTTTAAATCAGAAATTAAAAGAAAGGATTGAAGATGAAATAATGTACTTGTGTAAATTTTCAGGTCAGCGTTGAAATTCTTTAACTGGTTTAGTGTCCGTTTGCTGATAATTTCTTGACTTACATCCCCTTTTTTGTCGGAGTGAAGTTAATGCACTGTAACTGTTTTCTATTGAAGGGGTTATACCCTGTCATGGAAGTAATATTTTGATACAAAGTATGTGAATGCATTTGGAACATATCATTAGTTTTATACATATGTATGTATATCAGTTTTATAGTTACACACTGTCATACATTCTTGTGTATTGTCATATACCATTAAGGGTAATATTCTTCCATAAGGTATTTAGATCTTATTAAGAAAGTAGGTCATAATAAATTATGCTGCACATACATATTGTATTTTATTTTTTTATTTTATTTTATTTTTTTAATTTTATAAGTGTTCAGTTTTGATAGACACCTCATAATTTAATACCATTAATTCAAGGAAGAAACTCGTACCTTCAAACATGAATGTAGATGTAATATTGTGGAGCCATACTTTAAAGTATATGCTGAATTGCTGTTTATCAAGCATTTAAACACAGTTTTCACACAGTTTGATGCAAAAATTACAGACTGCTGTAAGAAATGTTTTAAATCCTTCTGGGTTCTTTAGCATGGTTCATATAGGATATCTCATTTTGGAATAGTCAGTTCTCATTTAAAGTTCATTATATAATGTTATTACAACCCACACATTATGAACAAGTGATCTGAAAGTTCATCTGATTGTTATTGTGTTGTCTAGTATCAGACTGTAACTGTTTCATTGTGACTCTTAATATAATTTTCAGTATTATTATGCTTCTAAATACATGGTGTAGGTGCCATTGAACAAGAAAGAGATGTTAAGTTTGTAATTTTTGTTATTGGTCTGGGAACTGGTTTTTTCTACACTTCTTGTCACTGTTGTTATTTACATATAAACAGAAAAGTGCTAAGGTGGTTCATATGTATTAAATACATAGAACTGGGTGATTTTTTTTTTGTAAGAGCACAGAAACACGAACTACTCCCTGTACTTAATGTGAACTGTCAGAATACTTCCAAATGATGTGCCAAGAACACAGATGTGTTGGAACATTGAGTGTTACTGTACCATCCTCAGCTTAACCATTTAAAGATATTAACACTTCGGAAATGCAGAAGTACTGCATCAAATAAGCTGTGCTACCTATTCAGTTCTCTCAGTGGAAAGAAACATTTCTCGAAGCAGAGAAGTGTATCTAAACATACTGTGGCCTTGTGGTTGTCATGTCAGTATTTAGTCTGGTAGCTGCGTACCATCATTGCAAAGAAACATCTTGCCTGTGTCTTCTGGGTAGAAGGATCTGAACCTGGGAGACTGGTATTCATGTAGCAGACTACATGTTATACCTAGGTTTAGGCTTATATGCATTTTGCATATTGAAAAATGCATATAAGCCAAATTTTAAAGGTGAGAGAGTTTCCTTAGTTTTATGTAGCTAACTTAAATGTGGAATTGCCTGCAGGCTGTCAATTATGTTAACTAAGAAACTATGCGTTTTGCAGGATGAAAAATGCATATAATCCTAAGCCTAGTTATAACCCGTAAGATCATAATATGAAGCCTTACCATGATAAAACCTCAAATGTTACTGGTGAACAGATTTCAGCATCATGATTGACTGAAACTACTATTCAGAGGGTACCTGTGGCACTTTCTTTGGGATTAAAGCAGCCAGAGGGTGAAGCTGGCCACAGGAGAAGGTTAAGAATGTGTGGAGCTTCTGTTCACTGTATCATATGCCCTCATAATTTGTAAAGAGAACTTCCCCTTTATTTTTATTGAATGAAATGAGAATAGGGATATCAGTGATGTCTCTGTGCTGTAATTAACCACGTGCTGTATTTTATATATTCTTATTTCAGATTCAGTTACAGTGTTGCCCCCCCCTCCAAGTAGTTGTGACATCCATTGAACTAGGTGAATGTATAGCTGCTGAAACTGCATTAAGCAAATTTTGTGTTCTCTGTGGTACTAAACACATACTGTAATGAGATACATTATGGGCCCCACCTCCTGATTCTCCACAGCACCCACACAGTTTCAACTCATTAAGTATTCGGCACATACATACAGTAAATATCAGAAAACAAAACAACTTTTTTTTTTATACATAAAAGTAAACTTAAGTTTAACAGGTAGCATACATTGTGGAATTTTGCGGAGACCATCACTTACATAAGTGCTGATGCCATAGCTGCACTCTGATACTGTGACTTGCAGCAGAGCACAAGTGGGGTGGTAGCAGTTCAGTACTGCTGGCTATGTCTTCCAGGTGCAGGGTCCTTATCAGGTTATAGAGGCACATGTGGCTTTTAAATTGTCTTAGAGATAACTGTTTGTATAGATGCTCTTCTTCACACAGTACATTATAATCAGCCCCTAGTCTGAAGAACACTGGTTTACTTGCTGCATTTACACTCTGGATATACAAATTTTAGACTAAAAAATTAAATATTTTTATACTGTGTTAAATGGAATCTGCATTGACCAGGGATCCTTTCAGCAGGATCACCTGTATAGCTAACGTAAAATTAAAACAAACTTCCTTGACAGTGTATTTGGTAACAGCATAAAATGGTCTTACAATGCGTCACTGCAAGAAACCAGAAGAACCGCACTTTTATTTAATGTAATTCTTCTTCAGCAAAAGGTATTAAAGAAATATGAAAACCTTGTGCAAAGGCTGCAATTTATATCTCTCTTTGTTTTCCTTTTGATTTTCACTTCTCGTAGCACATCCCATTGCTTTTGTCTTTAATGTAACAGTTGTCCCTAATTGTGTTAGAAAGAAAAACATTTTGATGGCGGCTACTGCTGTTGTTCTAAAATGTTGTAAACTGTGTGTATGTTGGTTTTGGTTTAGATAATTTCAGTGCATTGTGCAGCAATGACCATGTGTTATGAACTTCAGTTCTTTGAAGTAATGTCATGTAAGTATTAAAATAACTCAGTAAGACTGAAAATTTGCTGTTAACACTAGACTGTGAACTGACATGAACTGGAATATTATTAATTGAAATTATTTCTATGTCTCTGTTTTGGACACAGCATTCCAAATGTGTGTGAGGTGTGTGATTTAAGTTATAGCATCATCGATGAACATTGAAGTCCTCTGTGATGAGACACTATGTCAGTTGGTAAGTGGTTACCACAATTTCAGATGAAATTGCTGGCTTCATATTCAGGATAGTCCCGGAAGAGTCAGTACACATACACAAGTCTCAGAAGCATATGATTATATTACATCTAATAAAACAGGCTGATTGAAAGTCAATAAAATATACATGATATTTCATGCTTGAATATGTCTTATTCAAAGCACGCAGCTAGTAAGACCAAAAGGAATAGATATATGTACACAGGAAGTTTTATGTATGACATTTTATTTAATTTTAATCATACTGTTCTTATTATATATGTGTAAATATATGTAATATACGTATAAATATGCTTCTGAGATATGTATCTGTTAACTGCAGTGCCAGATCCGACGATGGCAAGTAGCCAAGACGTGTAACCCATCAATGAATGTGGAAATATATTGACTTATAAAACTCATTAACTTGTGGAATTTTTTCATTGTATAATGTATTAAAATTTGTATGTTTAATGCAATGTTTCAGGGTCATTTGTGGCCCCCAAAACATAGTGTTGTATTAAATATATTAATTTAATACATTAGATGATGGAAAAAGCCCACAAAGTTAATGAGTTCAGTTATGATACAGCATCATCTGAACCTTAAATAGAATAATGTTGACTCGTGTTTAACTGCCATGAAGGTGGAGTGAGCATTCTGGTCAGAAACACTGGTCACTATATATTAGTTGATATAGCATCCTATCACAGAATATGGATCTTAAGTTGTTTGAGGTATATGTTGCACTTCAGTATGAAATTCTTTCATTGATCATTTCAGGTTTGTTCCAGTGCTAGCATTTGCTGTGGCATAGCACACCACGTGTATACCCTTTGCTTGTGTTTATTTCTAACAAGGATGTGATGGTATGCAGGGTCACCTTGTGTTCAAGTGTGGGCAGTTGTGTTGAGTAAATGCTGAGGTATTGCGGGGTTTGCAAAAGCTGATATTTTCTCTGTAAATTTTTTTAGTAGACACTTGGAAAGAATAAAATTGTAGCTATCTTCAGTGCCCACCATGCAGACAGTACTTACAGGATCGTTTTATGTTATTGTTTTACATACTGTCTCAAATTTAAATCAAAATTTGTGTATCAAATTCTCACAGTAAAACACAACTTTTATAATGTATATGTATTTGTTCATGGGCTACATGCCATCCTTGGACATGGTACTTTGGTCAGTGCAAGTATATGTATTTTAGAATCATACCTATATATACAGAGAGTTTAATGTTTTCCATATTCCATGCAGCAGACATACTGTACTATATTTAATCTAAGAAACTGCACATGTGACCATAAATAGCCACTTATTATGTGATAATCCTCCTACTAGTTTCAGCCACTACAGGCCCCCCTAATTGAGGGCAACAAAGGAACACAGTTATAAAAATTATAGCAAGTGATGGTTGCATGTGCAATTTGATGAATTAAATTCCGAATACAGAGAATGTTTTTTAATCACTGGACTGGGGGGTAGAGAGAGAGAATGTCATCACTGGAAAGTGATTGATGGTGTTGCCTGATCTGCATTTCTAGTACAGTGACAAGAAATATTCTCTGTGTTACTGTATTACATTAATAATAAATTTAAATTAGATAAAATGTCACATTTAAGATTTTGTATCATGTTTTGCTTTTATTAGCTTTGTGATTTGATATAACAGTTTCACACAAATTTTATGTAAGACATTTTATTGGATTTACTCAATTGTTTTGTATTATTGATGCAATGTTGTATTCCTGTACAAATGTGCCTATGAAATTCTTGCATATGTATTGACGAAGTGTGGTGTTTGAGCATGGCAAGTAGCAGAAATATGTAGTGCAAATATGCATAAGATAGTATATTTCTAAGAGTTGTGTTGTGGCTGTCAAAACGTGAAACCTGAGGTTGTTCAAGTAATATAATGCTATGGTACAATGGACAAATCAGTAATTATGTAATTCATTTATTTATTTATATCTTTGATATTCTAATTATCATTTTGTTACAAACCAAATAATTGTGGAGGCTGATATAGATACATACTATTACTTTATTTTTTAACATAAATTATCATAAGAACATGTTCATATTTGGTTATTACAACTGAAAAAAAAGTACAAACAACCAACACAGTTGTTCAGTTGTATGCAACTTCCCTAATTTTTAGGGCATAAAGGAAGAACACTTCTTGATGTCTCATCTCTGCTTTACCATTACAGTTAGATACATATGCTTCTTGAAGAATAAGAGACCAATGTGATGTCACTAGTTACTAGTGGTATCCATCCCAACCCATCCACACCGAAACTCCAACACGCATTGAAACAAGAACACACGACCACTGTGGTGATACAATAGAAAAGTTGCAGGCTCTTGATGATGGATTTATTAATGTCCAAAACATGTTAAGTATAGAAGAAGTGAAATAAAACATAATAACTAGTGACATCAAGTTGGTCTCTTATTCTTCAACTATCACAATGATGCATGGTCCAATATACATAAGATTTACATATGCTTGTATAGAAACTGGTCTGATTACCATTTTTTTCTTTCAGATGTTCCAACATAATTTGAACCTTGACTAAACAAACTTCTTCCCATCTAGCCTCACTGCTATCAAATTTCATTAACCTTACCTTAGGTCCATTGTCCTGCAGCCTCTGCTGCTCCTGATGATATACTGAACCCATCTCAGCCTAAAAGCTTTAATTATGTTGGTTATATTCATGTCATTAAACGTAGGACTTGAATTCATTAATTTCTATGCCTGAAACCATTCTTATTTCTTCTGGGCTTTGGAATTATTACTTACTGTTAAGTTCTTTTTTGTTAAGTTTGGAAAGATGCAGTGACATATTGTACCTGCACAAGGTCCTTTGTTAAAATTCCTGCACATTATAGCCCAAAGCTTGTGAGTTTCTTCAGAAAACTGTTTGTGTTCAGAAATTCTTGCCAGTGATCCAGGCTTCTTTGTAAAGGAACCAGGAATATGTGTATAAATATTTCATATAGAAATTGGTTAAAAATTTTGTATGCTTCTCATGATATTATGAAGCCATATTTTTCAATTGCTAGTTGGGTTATCATATTATGTAGCTTGGTATGTGCAGTGTCACTTCAAGAAATATTACATATGAGAAATTGTTAAAGGGAAGTAGTTTGTACTGTATTATGCAAAATGTTCTACTGAGTATTGTGAATACACTTTGCAAGGATACTGAATGGCAGTATTGTGTCTACCAAATCACCTTCTGCTATCTGTAAGAGATTTATATATACCACCAGTCTTGATGGTAATGTAATTTATTTAAAATAGTTTTTCAGTACAGATTTCCTTGGTTCATATGTAAAATTTTTGGATTTTACAGGATGGAAAAATTTTGGTTCAAGAGTCTGAGGATAGTTTTTATACTGGTTTGACTAATCTTATTTAAGATATGCCCACTAAAATATTTCCATGGTCACACTACAAATAAGTAACATTAATTTAAGTTTTATTTTTAATATTGTCATGTGTGCATGATTTTCAGTAGTTGGCTTCCTGGTTAATTCAAATGGTCGAACTGATGATAAACCACACGGCTATATTTCTTTGAAAGTTTTTACACACACTCTTCGCTGCTAACAGAATAAGTCTATGGAGCTACAATGTCATAATGGAAAATATACTCTGAAGTGATGATTTTTTTATTAAAGATGCTCATGTGATCATTCATTATGCAATATTGATATACATGTATGTATATAATAAATAATGTCAGGTTATGAAATCCTCTGAGTTGAAACTTGGCTATACACTGTATTGCCTTCATATGAGTCATAGATGTGCAGAGCATTTATGGATTCATTGTGATAGTTGTGAGAGTGAGAGTTGACACTGTGTGAACGTTACATGTATCGGCAAAGGCATGTGTAATTAAACACATGTGGATATTTTATATTCAACACTGTATTTTCCAGTTGTATGTGTAGTAAGTATTTTGTTTCATATATCTTTTGCACATTTTGTCATTAATAAGACTGCTTGGTGTTGTTCATTGGTGTTAAATGTATTACACAGTGCAATATTTAGTAGGTAGTAGTTTGTTATTGTTGAATCCCATGCAGTTTACATATTTTGTTTTATTTGTATTGAAACCATATATGATGGTCATATATACATTAATGTAGGTCTGGTTGTGTGTATGGGGACCGTGGTAGCACAGTGGTTAAGGTGGTGTGATAGAAATCGGAAGATCGCTGGTTCGATCCCAGCTGGTGTCATTGGATTTTTCATTGCCATAAAATCCTTCCGATAGCACTATGGCCCTGGAGTTGACTCAGCCTGTAACAGAAATGATTACCAGGAGTATTTCCTGGGGGTAAAAGCGGCCGGTGCGTAAGGCTGACGACCTACCACCATCTTGTGCCGTTGTCACGAAATCTGGGAACCCTAACTTCCTGGAACCCTCTGGGCCACTCCAGGCGTGTAACGGGACTGCTTTACCTCTACCTGGTTGTGTGTATGGTGGTAACAGTGATTTTAGGCAGGAATAGTACATGTCCTTTGTTCTAACACCACCTTTGTTTGTTTTGTTGTTAGAGTGATGTGAAGTTGCACAAACAGGTCATGTAATTGTGAATGTTGAGGCATTACCCAGGGAATGTCTTTGTTTTATAAGTATCTGAATAGGAATATGGTTGATGGAATGTAAAGCTCGAAAATACAGAACATAAAATTACCAGTTATTTTTCATGTGGTATTGTAAATGACTTAAACACCATTGTTAAAGCACTTTAGTTCACTTTCAATGACCATTGTATGATAAAACATTGAATGACATTTTACAGACCACAGAGGAGTCAGTTGTGATTTTGATACAGCACTGAAAATGCAATAATTGCAGACTTTGCTCTGCAAACTTTACATGTATTTTTACGAAAATTGTGCCAAATCTGTCATTGATGTGTGTCATAATCATGTTCACTGATTTTCTGTTCTGGGCAGTCGTAAGTTATGGTCATGCATTTACCTGTCTGACAAAAGTTTTGTCCAAAATGCCCAAGCCGCTGATCCGAGGCTTTCTCTTAACAGCTTATATTGACAGGTTTATTTTATTTCATTTGGTTCATTTAATGACACAAAATATCTCAGATTGTATAGCATCGAGTGAAGTATGATTAGCGAACAGTGAACTGGACAGGATGTGGAAGGATGTCATGGTCTGATTTGAGGCATCTCGCATTTGTCTGGACGGAGTACATTCATGAAAACCCTCAATCAGGATTGTCAGTCTCTGAGCTGGGATTTAAACATAGTACATACCAAACGTGAAGCAGGAATGCTGGACACTCAACCATGACATTTTTGGTTAACTTTTCAAGATGACTGTCAACAGATCTCACTGTTCGTACTTTCACCTGAAGGCCTCCCACTGGGTGCTGTATGGTCCTTTAACAGACAAATATGACAATGCTGGCCCATTAAATATACATCCCTTTCGTCCAAGAGGGAAAATGTCCCACAGTGGGAATTCAAATTGAACGGTGTTACAGCCACTGCATACACCTTACATTTTACAGGCTCTGTTTGAAAGTTAACATACTTCACACATTACAATTCAACAGCTAGAATTTTGAAATGTACAATATTCAGAATAACTGAGTGAAGTAAATAGAGAATTGCATAGGATATGTACCAGTCAAATCATTCAGCCTGAGATTTAATTTGTAAGCACTGACTGATATGGTAACACTGTATGGTACAGTTCAAAATAAAATTTTACATATAACCATGGCCCTACACCATAATTTAAAGGGGGTGCATGGTCACGTAACTATAACGTTAACAATAGTAAATTTTAATATATGTTGGCAAAATTGATATACCTTTGAGTACTGTATTCAGCTGCATGTTTCAGCTATACTTGTCATGAGGCCAGTCATTCGTTCATGACAATACAGCAGTCACTGTACAGTGCAAACTGTCCTGTGACTAGGAGTCCCAGTTTTGTAAATCTATGTGAATTACTTAAAAAGTTCAGAATATAAGGTGTATTATAAGATTATAAATTCTGATTATAAGAACCCCTACTGTTGTTCATTCCTTTTCAACCACCTGTGACATTATTATCTGTATTTCATGTATTACCATATGGTTTTAATTACAATAGTACAGTCTTAAGATTAAAAAGTAGAAGCATGAAGACAAGGTTCATATAAAACTGGTGATTATCACTTTATATAATTTTTTAATTCACATGGACAAGTTTGTAAAACTTGGAGGATCAGGGGACAACTGCCTTTGTTCATTGACTACTGTTTGTACATTAAATAATTGTCAGGGTGATGATTAATATATTTTTGACTTAACTGAGACTCCTGACTGGGTTCCATGGAAAGGGGAGGGTGAATACACCCATATTCACCAGTAAGCAAGTGGTAATTGGGTAGGAGTGTTTGTTGATGCCAGAGTCAAATCTGACAGTTGGACTAGTGGTATTGGTATAACTCCTCTTTCACATGATATTCACACACACATTTAAACTGTGTTCTTGCATGATTCTGCTTTGTTTCCAGCATTATTTATGCTGGGCTGGTAAGACAAGAAATGTGATATAAGCAGGTATTTCCATTATATTTCTGTGATTTGTTGTTCATTGGCATTCAGATTGAGAGGTTCCATGTTCAGATATGACTGTAGGTGGAAAAAACAGGCATTTTTGTTTCATAAAGTATACCACATACTTATTCATTCATTCCATTGGCATGCACAGAATGCAATGATTCCATGCTCTTCTCAGGAGCTTCTTCCATTCCTCTCTGTTATATACCATTTCCTTCCACCCTTTCCCACCAACTAGTCTTCCATCCTCCCTCATTTCATCTTGCCATCTATTTCTTGGTCTGCCTCTGACCCATGTTGCTTTGAAATTCATATATAATATTTTTTGGGATTTCTGTTTCCTTCTATTCTCTGTACATTCCCAAACCAACATAATTTATTTAACCATATTGTCTCTGTTATAGTGGGTCTTTTAACCACTGCATAAATTTCTTAATCTCCAATTTTCTTTTTCACCGTCATATACTGGGCCTAAAATTCTTCTATACACTTTCCTTTCAAATATG
>Ga0209755_10008398_pt1 | contig 11056 bp, 11 predicted proteins | sample TergutCo191P1_FD_187301 | JGI IMG/M metagenome (GOLD analysis project Ga0209755, IMG submission 187301) | Cornitermes sp. P1 segment gut microbial communities from Petit-Saut dam, French Guiana - Co191P1 (SPAdes) (version 2) | ecosystem: Host-associated > Arthropoda: Insects > Digestive system... | reverse complement strand
AGAATCCTCGGCGATGTGAAGAGATAGAAATTAAGCAAACATTTATTTTTTATGCTAAACCGCCGCAATCCTTGTGTAAGTAAGGATTGCGGCGGTTGAATTCACATCAACCTGCAAAAGTCAGGATAACTCGCTTCCTGTAGATTTTACTACATCCGCCAAAGTCTGCACTATGTAGTTCCCATAGAAATTTATGTGAAAATATATGGTAAAGGGAGAATCTGAATGGATAAGAACAAACCGATGCCCATAGTTCTCATAGAGGACGACGTGGGCGACTGTATCAAGTTCAAGGATTGCGCCAACCGTAGGACGGATGTTAAATTCGTCGGCATGACCGATTCCGGCGAGGAAGGTCTGAAATTGGTGCAGTCGCACTTGCCGGAGGCTGTTATTTTGGATTTGCAACTGGCAAGAGGCGCTGGTTCCGGATTGAAGTTTCTGGAGATGCTTAACGAGACTCGTTTGGCATTTCGCCCAATCATCATGGTCACCACAACCAATCAATCAAAGATTGTTAACGACCGCATCGAAGAGTTGGGCGTGGACTGGTGTTTCTGCAAAAAACAGAGAGACTACAGCGAGGATTTCGTATTCGACACGCTGCATTCACTGCGCAGGCATCTGCGCATGGGGCGGCATTCCGGAGGGGCATCGGCTGACCGGAAAACGATAGAGTCTCCCGAGGAACGACGCACACGCATATATACCCGAATCGATGCTGAGCTTGACTTGATTGGCATACGCGCGCGTCTCAAGGGCAGGACATATTTGCGTGAAGCTATCTATCTCCAAATCCATGCCTATGAGGGAACCGGTTCAGCAATTGAGCTGGTTTCCGTAAAGTTCAAACTCGCCTACAATACAGTCAGCGTTGGGATGCAAACGGCAATTAACAACGCTTGGGAAAGTGCGGCACCGGGAGAGCTGCAGGAGCATTACACAGCTCGTGTCAGTGTGAAAACAGGAACACCTACCCCAGCGGACTTCATCCATTACTATGCCGACAAAATACGCAACACAATATGAACATACTCACAATAGAGCCATCTGTCCCGATTTGCTACACATAATTTTAGAGTTTGTCATATAAAATTCAATACGCAATACCACACGAGATTTTCGCCTCCGTGTGGTATTTTTTATGGCGTCAAAAGACATAAGAAATTTTATGAAAAGGAGGCCAGACGTATGTGGAGTTGGATTTTTCAGCTGATAGCATGGGGATTTTAAATACAGCTTAGAACCAAGCGACAGGGAGAAGCCGGGCGTTACTTGCCCGGCTCACTTGTTTTTTTGTGAAAATATAGTAGTATTAGCAAGAGTTAGGGAGGGCGGATAGATGAGCATAAGTTTTTTAACCAGCACTACGTCCACATTCGGAATATTTATCACGAGCGTCTATATTTTTTGGCGAACTGTAAACTACGGCCCAACGGTGCGGATAAAAGCAACCGCCATTTTATGGTGCCTCGCATGGACATTTTTCGATGCTTTAAACCTACATTGGACTTCTTTTCTAATGCTCAGATATGCATTTTGTGCGGCAACTATAGTTTTTCACTTGGCGTTCTGCAAACTAAAGCTGGACACTGTCGTACTGGCGTTTTTTCTATCATACGGAATCAGCTTTGTCCTATTCCCTTTCGCCGTTCTGGCGGTCAGCTTCGTGTTTATCCTATTTTTAGGTGCAGATTTTGCCAACGGCCCGCAAGTCGATCTCAACAACCCCATTTATCTTTTGTTCTATGCCCTCGCAGCTGCGATTCAGTTCTCCGCTGCACATTTTTTCTTCAAAATCAGACGCTTCAAACTGGGTTTTCCTTTTCTATCAGGTAAACACACAGCAACCATGACCCTGATATTCACCGGAACCGTTCTAGTAATTACCTCACTGATAGTAGGCATGAGGGAAAGATATGATGCATACATAACCGGACTGCCACTTGTCACCGGAATAGCCGTCCTCGGCATGGGCATATACATATGGATAAGAAGGAGCTTAAAAGTATTCCAGCACGAAAAGGCCTGGGAACGCAATGAAGAAATATTCCTTCAAGAAAAAGAAGAGCTTGCCCACAAGCTCCGGCACTACAAGGAAATACACGAAACTGTGAGGGTAGCCAATCATAAAATGATGCATCGGCAAGCTGCGGCGGAACGCAATGTTTTGCGCTTATTGGAGAAAGCCCGGGAATATGGGCTTCCCGATGAGTTTTGCGGTGAGTTGGCTGCAGAGCTGCACAACATCCGCAAGCTGGCGAAGGAGTACCAGGGGAATGTCGGCCTTGAAACGAACAAAAGGCTGCCCTCTACCAACATTCAAGCGATTGACAATATGTTCGGGCTTTTCGCAGACTGCTTTGCCACTCATGCAATTGACTTCAACCTCAAGGTCAATGGCAGCATCATATATATGGCGGAAAATATAATCGAACATGGCAAGCTTGAAACAATGATTGGCGACCACCTCCAAAATGCGCTTGTTGCAGTCAATGCCGGCGATGGAGTCATCCGCAATGTCTTGGCGATGATTGGAGAGGTTGAGGATTGCTATGAGTTTTCAATACACGACAGTGGCATCCCCTTTAAGCCCAGCACATTGGCACAGCTTGGCACACAGCGCATAACGACCCATGCTTCCGGCAGCGGAATCGGTTTTATGACCACCTTTGAAGCTATGCGCGAATGTGGCGCCAGTCTCACAATCCGGGAAACCCACCGGGTTCCAGCTTCTCAAAAATCGTCTCCATCCGCTTTGACGGCAAGTACAGGTATATAATCGAAACTTACCGCCCTGAGGCATTTCCACCCAGCGGCAGATACACAGTTCTGGAGGTGTCAGCTTCTGCACGGGAGGAAATCGAAGCGTTACGCAACGCTGATTGAAGTAATATAAGAAAAGAGGCCCCGCTACAGACCTATGAGAAAAGTAAGCTGGCAAACGAGAAAGCAGTTCGGAAGTTGCTCTCCACGCTCCATCATAGCAAACTATCAAACTAAAGCACCATTAAACAAAACAATTACGAAAATCACAATGCAAGAATTTTGTAGAAACAAATTGCGAGAACGCACAATTATATGTTTGTTATTTCCCTTAGTGCTTGCTATAATGAGTCTTGGAAACATTTGCGACCAATTTTTTGGTGTGGAAATTGAGTGGGCTAATCATTGGTTGCGCTTTAAGACTCGTGTTCCGAGCGAAGGAAGAACGCTCATCTCCTTCTGTAATGCGATTGCACTTGGAAGAACACAAAGCATGTATTTGATACGGAGGGGGGAAACGCTGTGAACTGCGCAAAGGAGGAAAATTCTCAAAAAATCCGCCTAAGCGAAAAGCTTGTTGTAATAATAAATGGCAAGGGGGGCGCCGGCAAGGACACGGTTTGCGAAATTGCTGAAAAGCACTATAGGGCAAAAACCATTTCGGCGATTACTCCCGTTAAGGAAATTGCGCGGCAATGCGGCTGGAATGGGGAAAAGGATAACCGAGCGCGAAAATTCCTGTCCGACCTAAAGCGGCTTCTCGTTGAATACAACAACCTGCCCAATAAATACTTGGAGTGCGAGTATAAAGATTTTATTAAAAGCGACTATGATTTGCTGTTCGTCCACATCCGGGAAAGCGACCAAATCGACGAATTTAAATCGAAGGTTTCCTCAAGGTGCGTAGCACTCATAGTCCGTTCATCGATTAGCGATAGTCCAGATGCCGCCTTTGGAAACACATCGGACGATGATGTTGAAAAATACATGTATGATTACGCTTTCCAAAATGGTAAACCTTTAGACTCGTTAGCAGGTGATTTTATTGCATTTCTGCAAGAGCTATTTAGCTTTGAGGGGATAAGCGAGGGATAGCCATGCCGCTACGCTCACATTAGCTCGGCTAAAAGCAAATCGCTCGTAGCCCCAAGCAGGGACTCTGCCACCTCAAGGGACTCAGCGCAGGCTCCGGCATAAAGCTTAATTTTCGGCTCAGTACCGCTGGGCCGAATCGCCGCCCAGCACCCATTTTCAAAATATAACTTGATAACATCGGACAGCGGCAGCCCATCTACGCCCTTTAGGTAGTCTTCAATCCTAAGCACCCCTTCAAGGTTCGGCCGACCTCTAAGCTTGGTCATTATGCGCCTTTGCGAACTCTGCGGGATATTAAAGCTCTGTAGCGATTCCACGCAATACCCATGCTCCTCACAGAGCGCGTGCCATCTGTCGAGCAGCGTTACGCCACCAGAACTATGATATGCGGTCATCTGAGCTATTAATGCGGAGGAGATGACCGCATCCTTGTCGCGCGCAGCGTTTCCAGCCAAAAAGCCATAACTCTCCTCATACCCAAAGAAAAAGCGTTTGCCTTCCGGCAGCTGTTCGACGTATTCACCGATATACTTAAAACCTGTCAAAAGCCGCTTAAACTCAAGGCCATTTTCAAGCGCAACCCGTTCTCCAAGAAGCCCTGACACAATCGTTGTTATGACCGTGTCGCCAGGTACGACACTGCGGGTTTGAATCAAGTAGTCTATAAGCAACGCCCCAATTTGGTTTCCGTTGAGCGGCCGAAATCCTCGCTCGCTCCGAATCATCACACCGACGCGGTCGCAATCAGGGTCGGTGGCAAGCACGAGCTCCGCACCACAGCGTTCCGCTTCAGCCAACGCATTTGCATAAACCTCGGGCTCTTCTGGGTTGGGGGTTTTTAGTCCGCCGAACGAACCGTCCGGCTCCTGCTCTATGCAAACCGGAGAAAACCCCAGTGCCCTCAAAACCTCGGGAACTGCGGCAGCGCCCGTGCCGTGCAAGGCCGAATAGACAATCGGCATACCCGCAACACCGGGGGCACCGCTTCTTCCTGCAAATGAAACTATCTGCTCAAAATATGCATCCACAAGGTCTTTGCTGACAGCCGCAGCAGGCACGGCCTTGTTTTCGGGGTACGACTCGAAGTATTCGACGGATAAGATGGCATTCGTTATTTCTCCTGCCACCTTATCTGTCACCTGAACGCCAAGATAGTCATAAATCTTATACCCATTATACTCCTGTGGATTATGGCTTGCCGTTATTACAACGCCCCACCCGGCCTTTAGGTAGCGGATTGCGTGGCTGAGCATTGGCGTAGGCTTAGGCTCGTCAAAGGCGTAAACGGATATCCCATAGGCAGACAGCAGTGCACAGACTATTTGAGCAAACTCAGCTGAGTTGTGGCGCGTGTCAAAGCCTACACAAACGCTTTTTGGCGGCTCGCTTGATAGAATCACCCTAGCCAGCCCATGTGTCACCCTTTCTACGGTATAGCGGTTCATGCGGTTTGAGCCCATCCCCATAATCCCGCGAAGGCCGCCGGTGCCAAAAGCTATATCCCCAGAAAACGCATCATCCGTTTCCTTTGTAGACATCGCATCGATTGCCTTGCCATCGGAGGTTCCAATCAAGTGGCGCTTCCAAGTATCATATCTATTGTTCATGTCATCTCACCTTATTTCCCTTGTATTTGCTGACGAGGCTAGGGCACGGCAAGCGAGCTGTCCACTGTGCAAGCGCTGCCCCCGGCGACGTGTGGCTTTGCCCTCTTGCCAAACTTCAGCCTTTTTGGTACTATACCAGAGTCGGCGGCAACATTTGCCACCAATGCAAATGACTACCGCTTGTGCCGCCCGCCCAAGCAAGTCATGGCCGAGCAAAATAGCAGTCCGGATAGCTTTTGTATTTGAATTTCCCTTTTTTTTCAAAGTCGCGCGCCGCTGCAGCGCCTGTCGATTTAATCTCTGAAATGATATTTTGCGCAGATTTAAGTATCGGGTATTTGTCTGCGTCGGCCATTTTGACCTCAACGAATTTCTCGTTGCTCACAATCGCTTCAAGCACTCGTTGGCGCCCTTCTACAATGAAATGGTACCCATCGAATAAGGCAACGGAAATATGCTCCTCCGAGCCCTGTGCCTCTGTACCCCCCACCCCCGCAACCGGGTATAGGGATGTCGGCGTCAGCACGATATCCTGCGTTTCGACATTTGATTTGCAGTAACCCCTGTATTTATCATATACTATATCCGCCAGTTCAGATGAAGATGCGTATGTTGAATCGATTATGAGATTGTAGTTTGAATAATCAAAATTATTGACACCATAAATCTCTACGAAGCGCTCATTTTCCAGCCTTGCCCGCTCAATCAGCTTTGACTTCGCCTCTTCCAAATTGGCATAGGCCTCTACCTCTCCCCTCTGGCTGCCCATCACTCTCTCTGCGGCAACAAGCGGGTCTACCGTCACAAACACTTTAAAGGATTTTGTTGCGAATTTCCACGCCATGCGCGAATCGAAAATGATTGTTTCGCTCTCCTTATCTATGGATATTTTTGCAACTGCATCGTCTATTGCATGGTCAAAGCTCAAATCCTTAGCCATAAGATTATTCATTTCAAGCGTGCTTACCTTATGCTGCGACGCCATTTCCCTCTGTATCGCACCGGTGCTGTACACCTGGAAGCCGTGCCTGTTTTTCAGTTTCCTGCAAATCGTAGACTTCCCGCTCCCTAGCTTTCCCGCTACCGAAATATGCATATATAGTTCCTCCAAACGCAAGTCCAAACTAAGTTGAAATGAGTTGAGTATTTATCAAATCGAATGGTAAAAAAATCAATAAACTCTTTTATTTTTGGGCCACCGCATCGCTCTTTTGCATGCTGATGATCTTCCTTGCATCCTCTCAGCCTGCGGAAGAGTCGGGCGAGTTGAGCGGTGGCCTAACCGACTTTATTTTCGGCAACATCTGGAGATTCTTCTCGCATGACGGGCAGGATATGCCTGAGCCGTTTTTCGTCACTTTAGAGACTATTTTGAGAAAGGGCGCTCATCTGGTCGTTTTCTTCATTTTAGGCTTCTGTGCAGCAAATGCCATCAGATATCTGACCACAAATAGGCGCCGGGTTTTTTGGGTTTCATTTTTGTGGGGCTCTGCCTACGGGGCGCTGGATGAGTTTCACCAAACCTTCGTTCCAGGCCGGGCGGGCATGTGGCAAGACTGGCTTTTGGACACCGTAGGCGCCCTACTTGGAGTCTTGGTTGTGCTCCGATTTATCTGGATTAAGCAAAAAGGGACCCCAAAATCGCTCAGCTAAGTATAACGCAAATTGCCATTTTGTGCAACAATGTCAGCGTTGCGCTGTCTGATTAAAAATCTTGAAAATGAGGTACAGAGATGAATAAGTCCATTCCGCTTTCCACCCCGACAATGAATGGGACGGAAGTAAAATATATACAAGAAGCTATCGAAACAAACTGGGTTTCGCCATTGGGCCCGCATGTTGACGCCTTTGAAAAAGAGCTGGCGACCTACGTCGGGGGCGGCTATGCCGCAGCGTTTTCGTCCGGTACTGCTGCAATCCATTTAGCGCTCAAGGCGCTCGGAGTGTCAGATGGCGATGTCGTATTCTGCTCTGACTTGACTTTTGCCGCATCATGCAACCCGATAAAATACGAGCGCGCCGTGCCTATATTCATAGACAGCGAGCCAGATAGCTGGAACATGTGCCCAAAAGCCTTAGAGCTGGCATACGGCAAGTATCCGAATGTCAAGGCAGTCATTGTCGTCAACCTCTATGGCACACCTGCGAAGCTCGATGAAATCGCCGAAATCTGCCATAGGCACGGCACTCCGCTCATAGAGGACGCCGCAGAGTCCTTGGGCAGCACCTTCAAGGGCAAGCAGACAGGACGGTTTGGTTATATCGGGATCCTGTCTTTTAATGGCAACAAGATAATCACAACCTCCGGCGGCGGCGCACTGCTCTGCGATGATGAGGAAATTGTGAAAAAAGCTCGATTTTGGTCAACGCAATCCCGCGACCCTGCGCGCCATTACCAGCACAGCGAGCTTGGGTATAATTACCGCATGTCGAACATATGCGCCGGCATAGGCCGCGGCCAATTAGGCACACTTGATTTGAGAGTTTCGCAAAAAACAGAAATCTACAGCCGCTACGCAGCTGCATTAGGCAGCAATGAATTTATACGGATGAATCCTATTCCCGGCAACTGCAAGCCCAACCACTGGCTGTCCTGCATGGTGCTTGAATCAGGCTGCCCCATTTCTGCAATAGAAATCATGGAAAACCTTGAGCGAAATCGTATCGAAACGAGGCCTCTTTGGAAGCCCATGAGCTTGCAGCCATATTATGGTGATTGTGCATTCGTCTCGGTGGCCAATCCGCCGGTGTCTCAAGATTTATTTCCACGGGGCCTGTGCCTGCCTTCTGACGTGAAAATGACGGAAGAAGAGCAGGTCCGCGTCTGCGATGCGGTTTTAGAGGTCTTTTAACATGTACCGCAGATTTGGCAAGCGTTTGCTTGATATTGCCTGCAGTCTTTTCGGCCTTGTTTTTTTGTCGCCTGTTTTGCTGGCGGTCGCTATCCTTGTCAGGGCAAAACTGGGCGCCCCCGCTTTATTCAGGCAGGAGCGCCCGGGTTTGAAAGGCAAGATTTTCCGGCTCTGCAAGTTCCGCTCTATGACTAGCCAAAGAGATGAGCGCGGCGATTTGCTGCCAGACAGCGAAAGACTCACTTCGCTTGGAAAGCTTTTGCGCGCAACAAGCTTGGACGAGCTTCCGGAACTGTGGAATATCCTCAAAGGCGAGATGAGCTTGGTCGGGCCCAGGCCGTTACTCGTGCAGTACTTGCCGCTCTACAATGACGAGCAGATGCGGCGGCACGATGTGCGCCCGGGGCTGACAGGTCACGCACAGGTAAATGGGCGAAATGCGATTTCGTGGCAGGAAAAATTTGCGCTGGATTGCTGGTATGTGGATAATTTGAGTTTTTTGCTTGATGCAAAAATCATTTTTTCCACTTTTGCCAAAGTTTTCAGCCGAGCTGGAATAAGCTCGGCAACCAGCGAAACAATGGAGCCTTTTGCCGGCAATGAATAGCCCCTTGACTACTTCTTCTTGTTTTTTTCGTAGATTATGCTCAGCCCTCTGAGGATTAGGTGCGAGTCGTATGTTATTTCATGCCTGCAGTGGCAGTATACCGGCTCGGCTAGGCCCCCTGTTGCTATAACCAGCGCTTGCTGGCCCAGCTGCGCCTCAAAACGCTCAATCATGCCATCGATTGCCGACGCAGCGCCAAAGATGACCCCGCTCTGTATGCAGTCTATGGTGTTTGTCGATATGCTTTTGCCTGGAGCTTCGATTGGTATGCGCGGGAGCTGAGACGTCCCCGCTGCCAAAGCATTCATAGAGAGCGTCACGCCCGGCAAAATAGCGCCGCCGATGAAGCTGCCGTTTTTATCCAGCACAAACATCTTAGTCGCCGTTCCCAAGTCGACGATTATGGTAGGCAGTTTGCCCGCCGCAAGAGCCCCGACCGCAGTTGCGACCATGTCTCCGCCCAATTGTGCCGGATCGTCGATTAGTATATTCAACCCGGTCTTGACACCGGCCCCGACTACAATCGGATCAACTTGCGCCAGTTGCCTGACCGCATCTTTGAATGTGTTCGTCAGTGGCGGCACAACGGACGATATGACCGCTCCGGCAATATCCTCGCACTGCATACCGCGAAATACAAGCATGTTGTTTACTTGGATTGCAAATTCGTCTGCGGTTCGGTCTATATTCGTGGAAATCCTGAACACGTGCGCTATATCACCGTCGACTATACAGCCGACGGTGATATTTGTGTTTCCTATGTCAATCGCCAAAATCATGCCGAAACCTTTTTAGCACTTGCAGACTGGGGCTTCCCCGGGAAGAAGTGTACGAGCGTGCGGCTTATTGCCGTGCCTGCTATGAATCCTACGCCGGCTTCTACAAGCGCATTTGTGCCGACCAGCGCGCCAACGACCGCCCATGCTGTCCCTCCAAATGTCGACATGATGTAGTCAGTACTCCCGAACAACAAAATGAGGGTGCCTACGAACAGTACCGTGTTGGCGATTGGCGCTGCCAAGCACGCTGCCAAAGCTGCGGCTGTTTTCCCTTTTCGCCCGCACAGCGCCTGGTAGACAAGCCCTGCAATGAGCCCGGCCAGCAATCTTGTTATCACCATTAGTACAAACGTGAAGATTGGGTTAATGCCCATTAGCGCTGTGGCGAATGGGCTGAGTCCGAACCCTCGCAAGAATGCTGTGAGCCCGAATACTGCGCCTGCGGTTGCCCCGCCTGCCGGTCCGACAGTGATTGCCGCTATTGCTACGGGAATCATCATTAGGGTGATTGAAACTGGCCCTATCATCATAAATCCCAGCGGCGTGACTGCCATAATGATGATGATTGCGACAAGTACGGCCAATCGTACCATCTTGCCTACGTTTAAGCTTGTGTTCTTCATGTTAACCTCCTGCTGCTGCTCCTTTTTCCGGATGCAGCGCTATAATTTTGCCGGGCGTTGCCGACCACTGATATCATACACCATTTTGGTACAATATGTAAAGCAAAAAAATCGTTAACAACCTGCCTTAACGTCACTTTCGTTACAGTTCACACCTCGCTTGCCAACCGCCCGAAATGGTCAATCGCCCTCCCCATAGGCGACGATGACTAAGTAGTTTCTGCCCTTGTCCCTTATAGCCTTGGAAAATTTGATTGCATACCCTTTTTTATTCAAATAGCTGTAGAGCACATCCATTTTTGTCTGTGGCTGCAATATGAGCCTCTTGCAATTTTTTGCCCATGGCGCCTCTTCAAGAATCCCCACAATTGTCTCTCCGCCTACTCCGGCTATGACTATAGTGTCCACATCCTCTTCATTGACGCCTTCCAGCCCTGGGGCATGCACCAACTTGGCTTTTTCTGTCACCCCATACTTTTCTGTCGAACGGTGCGCAGCCTCCAAGGCTCCTGCGCTGATGTCGGAGGCGATTATGCTGCAAGCTAGGCTTTCTTGGGCGAGATAAACTGGCAGGTAACCGTGGTCCGTGCCTATATCGGCGACCTTGGCCCCTCTTTCTATTAGCCCGGCAATGGCCTGAAGCCTATTCGATAGTCTGATTGTGTGGTGCATGGGGCGCATCTCCGTACTAATTCCTCTTTTACAGGGGCGAGCCGCACATTGTGCG
>Ga0209755_10008397_pt1 | contig 11056 bp, 19 predicted proteins | sample TergutCo191P1_FD_187301 | JGI IMG/M metagenome (GOLD analysis project Ga0209755, IMG submission 187301) | Cornitermes sp. P1 segment gut microbial communities from Petit-Saut dam, French Guiana - Co191P1 (SPAdes) (version 2) | ecosystem: Host-associated > Arthropoda: Insects > Digestive system... | reverse complement strand
GTCATGGAAAAAGAAGTCAGCTTCTTCAACATTGAGACTTGGGCAAAACTTGCTGAAAGTGTCAGCGAAAAAGGCAAAAAGGGATGCGGTGTCAGAGTAGTCGGCAGATTGAAACAGGAACGTTATCAGGACCGCGAAGGAAAATCACAATCAAAAGTGGTTATCGTTGCGGAGCATGTCGAATTCAGATCGGATTTCAAGAAAGATAAAACCGCCGTAGAAGAAACTGAGTCCGTTGAAGAACAGGAATACGCAGAAAATCTTGTTCCCACATTTTAGGATACCGTAATGCAGGACGCTGTTACAACAAAATGTATCGCACAATTTTATAGGGAATGCCCGGATTGTCAAACGTGGGCTTACGGTCAATTAGACGCTTACTGTTCGCGGTGCGGAGAGAAACTGGATGCCGATGCGTGGCTAACAAGCATTAGTAATTACTCGAAAGATATGCTGATATGGTTTCTGGAAAATTATCCTGAGTTAGCCATGGAAGCCGATATAAGCGAAATACCTGATTACGCCACAGAAAGCATAAGAGCAAACGGAAACGTACTTTTCAATCAATACGCAACACGCCGTATTCTCGCGGAATGCTGGAATGAAGTGGAAATTGTTCTTGATGACTGGAAGGAAAACACAGGACAGGATTATCCGGCAAGTAATATTGAGCGTCTTCATGTTTTCAGTGTTACACACCATGCGGAAATGATATGGCGAAGTATAACCGATGATGTATTAGAGGACAGTCTATGCGCTGAAACATTAGCTGAAATGATTAACAAGCTAAATTACAGGTAGTCATCTGCAATTTCTTGGTTCAATTTATTCTACACTGCTTTCTAGCAGTATCGCTCATTACCAACAGCCGCCTGTTATGGCAGTTTATTTTATTTTAGGAGATTTATATGCACGCAATAATGGAGAACGATTATATGGTCAGCGGACGCGGAGAAAAACCTTGGCATGGTCTAGGCGCTGTTTTGGATGGAGTTCTCACATCCGAAGACGCAATCAGATAAGCGCGTCTGACTTGGACTGTAAACCAAATGCCTGTATTCGCCGCGAATAATACAGCGCAGGCTATTCCCGGGTATCTTGCAAATGTACGCAGCGATACTCAGGAAGTGCTTGGAATAGTCAGCGACAGGTATCATGTCGCTCAGAACGCCGATGTAGCGAGGTTTGCCGACGACCTTATAGGAAATAGTAAAGTACCTTACACTTATGAAACGGCTGGTTCCATCTTTAACGGACGCAGGGTATTTATGCTTGTTAATATGCCCAAAGGCAGAATTGTCGGAGATGAATATCAGCCTTACCTTTGTCTGTCTAACGCTCATGACGGTTCCGCATGCCTTCAAATCTTCCTTACGGGAATAAGAGTCTGCTGTAATAATACTTTGTCAGCGGCGCTCCATACAGCAAAACGCAAAATTTCAATAAGGCATCTATCGTTAATGGAACAGAGGAAGAATGAAGCGTTACTTACAATGGGAGCGGCTTCTAAATATTTCCACGAATTGGAAGTATTCGCTTCACAGCTTGCCGGAAAGAAAGTCAACATCGCAAAAGTGCTGGATAAACTTTTTCCTGTATCAAACGACATGTCAAATCGGCAGCTTAAATCCAATAATGAAGTAAAGGCGAATATCAAAAACTTGTTCAGGAAAAAAGACGACCTGCAAAACTTCAAAAAGACAGCATGGGGAGTGTACTCAGCAATCGCTGATTACAGAAGCAACGCAGAACCCAAGCAGAAAACGTCAACTTTCGCCGAATCAAAAATGGCGAGATTCATCGACGGCGATCCTGTTATGCAGCAAGCTCAGGAAATCATTCTGGAAATGGCGGCTTAAACAGTACGTTATCTGCAATTTAATATGACCGCTCCGTTTGGGGCGGTCAATTTTTTAGGGGTAAATAATGAAATATCAAATTGTATCAGAGCGTAGGGTTAACAATAATGCGGTAATCAAAACATCGGATGACGCATATGAAATGGTCAAGCGTTACAAAAATGAAGAGAAAGAGCATTTAATTGTAATTACCCTTAATAATAACCATAATCCTATTTCTGTAATTATTGCCAGTATAGGATTAGTAAACAAAACAATAGTACATCCGAGGGAAGTGTTTATACGCGCAATAAAAGATATGGCAAGCGGTATTATTATCTGCCACAACCATCCGTCCGGTTCACTTGAGGTCTCGCAGGAAGATATTGAAATAACAGAAAGATTGTGCAGTGCGGGAAATATTCTTGGAATAAAAGTTGTTGACCATTTAATTTTCACAAAAAACGAATACAAGAGTCTGCGGAAAAACGGATATTTTCAAAACGAGGAGGAAAAAAATGATAAACCAAAAACAATATACGGTGAAAACTCAGTTTGTATTTAAAGGCTTATTCATTGTAAACGCGCATGACAAGAAACAGGCAAGGGAATATGTTGATAAACACTGCGGTCTTGTTTTAAACAGAGGCATTCATTCATCGCTTCCTGATGACATTGTTGACTGGGATTTTCCAATACATCCGGAGAAAAGAATTTGTCGGATTAGGGTAAACAATGAATTGGAACATTAATACATGCCGTCTGTATTGGCGGTTTTAATTTTTATTTTACATGGAAGGAGTTACAAATGAATGTAAAGGTCCAAAAGAAAAAAGGAAAATTCTTTTCAGGGCGCACAATTGTAGTCACGGGAAAACTTGAAAGTTTTACCCGCGATTCCATTAACGTTAAGATTGAATCCTTGGGAGCTAAAGCGGGGAGTTCGGTATCGAAATATACCGACTATTTAATCTGCGGCAAAAAAGCGGGAAGCAAGCTCGATAAAGCCCGCGAATTTGGCGTTAAGGTAATAACCGAGCAGCAGTTCTTAAGTATGGCTAAGTGCGTCTGATTTTCTGAAGCTCTGATTTATGCGGTTAAAGTTTAACCTTTTCCGCATAGCTTAATTAAGGAGAAAAGCGATGAAGCAAACGGCGTACATTCACAGCCTGAAAGACAAAACGAACAACCGCCATGTTTTAGGCGAAGCGGAAATTATTAAATGCATCGGCGACAATCAGTATCTTGCTGAATATAACGGCGTTAGATGCACTGCGATTTTTAATGTGTTCACAGGATATTACTACGTTGATGACATATTTGGGGTTATAAAAGATGACAAGCAATAATAAATAAATTGCGCGTAATTATTCTATCACCTTTTCATAGGAGCCGCTTAAATGAGCGGCTTAATTTTTATATTTGGAGGCAAACGAATGAAACCGGAAATTGAATGTCCTCATGCAGAAGACGCAAAAATGCAAGACGGTAAATGTCCTTTTGCCAAACATTGTAACCATGATTGCAAATATAGGAAAAATTAAGGAGGAAAAATGAAAATTACAAACAATCTCAACCTTCCGGCAGGTTTTGTCAAAGCCTGCTCGCCGGAAAAACACAACGCGCAAGGATGCCTTTCAGCGACAACGCTTATCATGGGAATTAAACAAATTCTTTTAATGGAAAGACACTGGGATGAACTTGAAGATGACGTGTCTGACCGTTTATAGGCGATATGGGGACAGGCAGTACATTCGTTAATGGAAAACGAAGGCGAGAATGATTTTACAGAACAAAAAATGGCTTACAAAGTTAAAGGCATCACGGTAACAGGAACTATCGACAGTTACGATATGAAGCACGGTATCATCTTTGACTATAAAACAGCATCGGTGAATAAAATCAAGTTCAAAGATTTTAAAGACTGGTATTTGCAGGGAATGATTTATGCATGGCTGTTGAGCAAGAACAAGTTTCCTGTTAATAAGTGCAGGTTTATCGCCTTGCTTAAAGATTTCAGCAGAACGGAAGCGATTAGGGACTACCAGTATCCTAAAGAACCTGTTTATGTGTTTGAATTTCCTGTAACGCTTCAGGCGTTATTCAAAATCGAAATGTTTATCAATGACAAGGTAAACGAATACCGCCGATGCTTCACGCTTGACGACAACGCTATACCGTCCTGTACGCCTGAAGAACGATGGGAACGTCCGCCAAAGTTCGCCGTGATTAAGAAAGGTCTCAAAAAGGCGGTACGTCTTTTTGATGAAAAGAATGCAGCTGAACAATTGGCGGAGGGAAAAGGTGCCGGGCATTATGTTGAACATCGTCAAGGCGAATCAATCAGATGCCAGTCATTCTGTTTATGTAATCGTTTTTGTAATTTCTATCATGATAAAAATAAAACAATCAGTTATGAAGAAAAAGAAGAAATTACAGAACAAGCAGCCGCATAAAACGTGTTTTATTCCTCTGTATGAGGAAATTATTTAACTCCGTTAAAACGGAAAGGAGTACATTGTATGGCATTTGCAAAAGCGGAACGCACCCAGCTTTATTTAAGGTGCGCTTTATTCGGTCCCAGCGGGAGCGGTAAAACCATGACAGCCCTGCGGATGGCAAAGGGAATAGCGGAAAAAATGTATTGTCCTGTAGGTGTTATTGATTCGGAGGCAAGATCGGCTTCTAAGTACGCAGACCGATTCCAATTCGAGGTTGACAATCTGGATAAAAAGACTGTCGAACATTACATCGCCTCAATGAATGAAGCGGCGAAAGCAGGCTATAAGGTATTGGTAATTGACAGCCTGAGCCATGCGTGGAGAGAGCTTACCGAAGAAGTAGATCGCATAACACAGGCAAGTCAAAGCAAGAACAGCGTATTATCATGGGCTAAAGTAAACCCAAAACAAAAGAGGCTCATTGACACCATTCTAAATTATCCTGGACACTTGATCGTCACAATGCGCAGTAAAACTGAATGGGTAATCGGTGAAGGAAAGAACGGTAAAACCGCACCTGAGAAACTTGGACTTGCACCAGAGCAAGGAAAAGGCATTGAGTATGAATTCGATATGTTATGCGAAATTAATCAAGCTCATCAGGCAACTGTTACAAAAGACCGCACAGGAAAGTTTCAGGATGAGGTCATCGAAAAACCGGGTGAAGATTTTGGCATTGCTCTCTATGAATGGCTTGCAGGCAATGCTAATGAAATAACAGCTTTGCCTACGGTGGAAAATATCACAAAACATCCGGCATCAACACCTGAAGTTAAACCTAAACCAAATAAACCTGTTGTTAGCCTGAAAGACTTATCTCTAAAAGAGCAAGGCAACATGGTTATCGAAGAAATTGGAACGATAATCACAACAGTAAAAGACGGTAAGGCGTGTTTTTCAGAAAATGAAAAGGAAGGGGCAAGGCAGATAATCAGGGATACAAAACTTGATGAAAAAGGAATAACCGATTTAAAAGAGTTTAAAACATTCCTCTTTGACGAACTTGCAAAGCGGGAAGATAAAAAAGCAGCGTAAGCTCATTACCATTTAATAATAACCGGCATTGTTTTTTAACAGTGTCGGTTATTTCATTTTTATTAAACAAGGAGGCATCATGACACAGGTGCAGAAAGAAAAAACAAAATTTTATTTTGATTTACACAATTTAGGCAATAAGCTGACTGCTTTTATTAAGCAGCCGCTTCTGACTATTCAACTTACAAAACCAAAACCGGTAAACCATTCTGCTGAAAAGAGAACGCAGCCAGTTAAGACAAAAAAGACTGTATCATCGTCAAAACCGGTAAAACGTGGCTATCCTATTTCTACTCACAGTTCAAGCAGACCTATAATACAACATAAGACAACAAAGAGCAGAAAAACAGTTCTGTACAGTTTTACACCGTTTTACAATAAAGAAGAATTTGAAAAAATTCTCTTTGTTCTCAGAGCTTGCGATAATTCCGGAGGCAGTACGATGTTTACCAATGTCCTGCATATTGAAAATATCAGGAACGGCTCTCGCCTTGTCGCTACCGACAGAAAACGTATGCACGTAACAGATATTAGCGCAAGGTTAAAGCCTGGCAATTACAAAGCGTCTGTCACAAAAGACAAAATAACGCTGGAAAAGTCAGGCTTCTGCGGTGATTATCCCGATTGGAAGAGTGTAGTTCCGAAAGATGCAGCGCGATGCGGGTGTATCAATCTGGATAATGCGGCATCAGGTAAAACAAATATAGCTAACTCTGCGTTTACAAAAATATCCGGAGAAAAAATAAATCCTGATTATCTTGCGGACCTGACAAAAAATGTATGGGCGGTTTACCGCCAGAGCGAGAAGCGAAAAGCTGTACTTTTAAAGGAGTACGGCTCTAAGGAAACTTACGCCGTAATTATGCCGATGGCGGCATAAAAACCTTTCCGTATGGAAATGGTTAATTAAAATTATTAGGAGAAATTTATGTTATTTTTATTACCAATTTTGGGTATAAAAGCGGCTGTTACTACTATCACTGTTGGGCAGGCTATTGGCTTCGGTACAATGGCGTTAGGAATCGGAGCAGGAATTAAGGGAGCCGTTGATTATAATAATGCCAAAAAATTAATGGCTGAAGCTGAAAAGGAATATGAAGCGGTTGCGCATAAAATGAGAAAGCACTCAGCGCGTTTAAAAAAAGATTCAAAGCCTTTGGCAGTTTAAAACTTGAAGCTTACTCAAGGGTTATCGGCAATGCGATAAAGATACTGTTGAAATATAAATCAATTGATTTATCGGCATACAGAACAATCTCGGTTGAAAACATCAGCTTTATAAACGCAGAACTTGAAAATCTGGAGAAAACCTGTATTCAGGCAAGTGATGTATTACAAGCGTTATCTGCCGGTATCAGTACCGCTTTGCATGACCGCATCCCCTACAATGACACTCCTGCTTTAATTGAAATCGCAGGAGCGTCAGGTGTTGGAAGAGCGCTTTCATATATTCCTTATATGGGAATTGCGATGACTGGAATTAATTGGGGAATAAGCGGAAGTGTGGCTAAAACAAAAGCGCAGGGAAAAGCGGTAGAAATAAAAATTGAAGTTGAACGTATGTACGGAGTTATTTCCGGATTAAAAGCGATAAGAAACCGTATCGCTGAAGGCGAAGCTTTGTTATACGCATTATCAGCTAAGTTGAAAAAATCACTGGATAAATTAAAAACATTTGAAGAACTGTCGGATGAATCCGCTAAAGAGGTTGACACATCAATACAGTTAATCAAATCAATAAAGCAGGTTATTGAGACCGATATTTGTAACGCTGACGGCTATCTAACCAAACATTCAGGAATTATTTTCCATAAAATTGAAAAGGAGGTTCAGAATGTACAATGAAGAAGATGATTATGATATGGTTACTTATGAGGATGAGGAATTTTATCCTAACGAACAGGAAGAGCGACAACGTCAACAGACACGGCGTTTTTGCGGTGAAACAATCAGCGGTGTGTTAAACGCCGTCACTGAATATGCCCGGACGCTGGAACATGAAAAAACTAACAGGGCTAATGTTGAAAGAAAACGTAAAAGCGCTATAGCGGTTATTCAATCCGAACGTCATATAATGCTTGCGTATCTGAAACGACGTTTCGGTGAGAGGGGCTCTCTTTATGACCAGTATTTCAAGCTTATTGACACCGCCTTGCAGATCGGCAATGAGGAAATCCTGCGTATCGCGCTGGAAAGCATTCAGAACATTTATCAAGACAGCCCTTGCTCTGGAATTGATGAGTTCAAACATCAGTTTGACGCTATAAGCGAGGTTATACGGATATGAAAATATTTCCTCAAATTCATAAGCCGTTATGGAACCATAAAAAAGTTCTTAAGTGTAATAAATGCGGGAAAGTTTTTATGGGGGTTAAGGTTCCATTAGTTACCAGATGTTCTCAATGCGGAAGCTTCAAGGTTATAGAAGATTGCCGCGTTTGTTACGTTTCTTGATTAAAATCTCTCATTAAATTAGCTGCTCGAACTTAACGTTTTGGCGGCTTTTTTTTGAGGGGGTATGAATATCTTTTTAATGGTTTCTCTGTTTCTTTGATATGCTCAAGCTTTTTTATTGTTTTTTCATCAATTTCGTTTACTGTGAAATATTTATAATGAATGTTTTGAAATTTTAAATCCTTCACAATCGTTTTCATAGTTTCATTAATATTGTTTTTAAAATCACTTAGATTGATTACAGCTTTGTATTTCTTTAATACATTGAAATTATTATAATGAATATTTTTTATTCTGATGCATGGGTTACATTCGATGCAAGGTTCAAGGTATATTTCGATATTACCGTCTTTCATCTTTTTTGTTTTAATGATTTTTGGATTTTCACAGAACCAGCAGTCAGCTAAAATTTCACGATCAAAATCTTCTAAATTATTAATAATTTCCGCTTTCTGGTATTTTGTTAAAGGAAATACTATTTTAGGTACCGTATAATCAGGAAATGAGAATGAAAAAAGCGATTTCCAGAAATTAATAATTTCATGCTGGTACGATATGGCAGAATCGCCTAGAACATATCCAATTTGTACTTCGTCATAATCAAGAAAGTGATGCATATTTTTTACATCATTAAATAAGCCTAACATCCAGAAAATTGGTTGCATAGAAATTACATCCCGTACAGCATCTAATTTTAATTCAACTTCACTTAGATTATTTAAATTGTTGAATCTTAACTGAAGTTTTTTAATTAAGTTTCTTACACTATTTATCTCAATTATTTGTTTTAATATACTAACACTACTTGAGTGAACATAAAGGGGGTATACATCATGCCCTTCTTGTAAGTTTTTAATTAAAAGATAAGTGCTGTCATAGCCACCTGATATAGTTTGTAAAATTATTTTTTTCATATAATCTCCTTTAAGAAATTTATTGTTTCATAATAATGTTAGTAAATTATTTTTTATAAAAATAAATATCAATAACAATACAATGATAAATAATTTATTCGGAGGTATATTTATGAACCAAAAGCCTAACCTATTGACTGTGAAAGAAGCAGCAGGAAAAGCAAACCTAAATCAAAGCGTAATTTATACGATTTTAAATTATGACCGGCTTGAATGTGAAAAAATCGGCGAACGCACTTTTATTAAAGAAGATGTCTTAGAAAGTTGGATCAAGAAAAACGTTAAATTGACTTCAAAGAAAAATAAAGAATTGGATAAAAAGGAGGTTTAGATTTTTTATAAATCGGGTATAAAAAGTTTTATACTCGATATTCATATTTTATATCATATAGGAGAAAGAAATATGATACCACAATCAGGAATTGATGTAATTAGGTTAATTCTATCGCCAATATTCTTTAATAAAGAATACTTTAAGAATGATAAATACGTAGACCCTCATAATAGACTTACGATTCATCAAGTAGGAATGTTTTATACTTTAGAAATCCACATTGAATACATGGATTTATTAGAGGATATCCATTATACAATTGCAAAGGCAATATATGATTTAATTTTTAAAGGTTTTATCTTTTTCCCGTTTTTTGAACAATTATTATATTTTATAAAAGAGCATCTTAATTGGTTTGTTTTGGGAATAAGCGAGGTAGAGTTTTATTTCAATCTTATTAGGAAAAGTGTAATAGTAAATGAAAAAGCAGTCGAAAATGGAAATCTAAATCAATTTAAAGAGAATAGCGAATGTCAATACTCTTTCTATTCAAATGATTACCGTATTAAGAAACAGACTAATAAGAAGACAGAAAAAGTTACTAGAAAAATAATTACTCATTCAAGAGCACATTTATATGACAAAAAGAATAAAGATATATTAGATAATCATACCAAGCATAAGGAATTAAATAATAATCCATTCGATATACGATTAGAGTTCAAATTATTTCGTGACAATTGTAACTTTCTATCATTAAACAATTTTCAAGGTAATTATAATGAAGTACTAAACAGATATATCCCATTACTCGCAGTCTATTATAATAATTATATACATGGGCACATACATGTAAAGGGTAAAAATAATAAAGAACTTACAAAAGTTATTAGGAAATCAAGGTCTACGGGAGTAAGGTATAGGAATATTACATTGAAAACTACAGAACCTATTCCACATTGGGTTAGGAAGAAAAACATCGATTATAAGGAACAGGTAAAGAACATAATTTTGGAACAGGAAAATGTCAACAAGGAATTACCGGATATTGTTAAAAATCACTTGCAAAATGAGTATTTAAAGTAAAACATTCCACAATCTTACTTATATGAAAATGGTATATAGGAGGGGGATTATACTATGGGGTAAATCCCAAAATTAGGATAATTTATGCAACCTAGCCTCCAGAAACTGGAGGCAAAGCTGCATCAACTTAATCAAAAATTTTAATTGGGTCAAAAATAGATTTAGTTATTAGACTATTATAAAAATCTGCCCTCTCACCTACTGCGTATAAACCTAAATAAAAATTATTTGACTCTCCACGTTTCCATATTACCATCGGATACGAATCAGCAATTTCTTTGAATTTTTTAGAAAAATCATTAAATGCTAATGGTTCTATTTCTAATCTATTACAAAAATGTAAATATAAAACATTAAATATTAAATTTACAGGATTTTTTGGCAAGCATGCACCATTACAATAATCTTCCAGAGTACGTATATGCTCCTTCCAAAAAATAGCTACAGAATTTTCTTGATTTACTAAAATACGTTGTTTGTTAGCTTTAAATCGAGCATGAATAAATACATCATTTTTTAACACAATTTCATGAGCGATATTAACAAGAAATGTAAAAACAGAATCCCTATTTTCTGGAGTATTTAGTTTATTCTTTAAATCTTTGTCAATTTTTTCAATTTTATTAGGAAAATCAATTAGAATTACTCGATTTAGTAAAGCTTGATCTTCAATATTTGAAAATTTAGGACAGTAATTTGTAATCAACATAAATTTTCCCTTTATCATGAAACTAATCATTTCTCCTTTGTGAGGTTTTCGAAATGATACTTGGTCATTTCCGGAAAGATTCTTAATTTGTGCATCATCAAGTTTTTCTTTCTTATTGGATTCACTTCCAAACATTGCTCGTTTATTTCGATTTGCAATGATATCTGGTCTTATATCATTCTTCGTTCTTGAAGAAATCATCATTACAGAATTATTAAATGTTCCAGCATATAGGTAAAACAATT
>Ga0209755_10008396_pt1 | contig 11057 bp, 6 predicted proteins | sample TergutCo191P1_FD_187301 | JGI IMG/M metagenome (GOLD analysis project Ga0209755, IMG submission 187301) | Cornitermes sp. P1 segment gut microbial communities from Petit-Saut dam, French Guiana - Co191P1 (SPAdes) (version 2) | ecosystem: Host-associated > Arthropoda: Insects > Digestive system >... | reverse complement strand
CATTATGTGCCCGGGTTCACATCCAAGCGCTTCAATTATCCGCACTTTAGCAATTTTATGCGTTTTATGCTGACGGGCAGCCCGCTGACCGTGTATGCCGATGAAAACAGCCACAAAATTGGTCGCCGCGGCGAAATTGGCGAAAAAGGCGAAGCGCTTGCCGATGTAGTAGGCTTGCAATTTGTGACGCCCGATGGCACGCGGTATGCGTCTATTTTCGATGTGCCGCAGGGTTCGTCGTTTGTGCATACGATTACGAAGCCTGCGCCTAAGTCGGCGGAAGTAAAGCCCGCCGCGCCGAAGGCAGTTGCGCCCAAACCTGCGCCCAAGTCAACCAATTCCAAGTCGTCTGAACCTAAGCCGCGCACGGTTAAGCCGGTTTCCAAGCCGCGTAAGGCGCAAGCTGAACCCAAAGACGAACCCGCTATTGCGCCCATTGTTATGGACGAGGGCTCGATTCGCAAATGGATTAAAAATCAGTTTGATGAATTATCGCGGGGCGATGTGCTGGCTTCTGCCGAGGCACGCCGTTTGACCAGCGAAGAGTATTCGACCAAGACATTTGGCGTGCGTGCGCCCATTTTCCGCGAGATTACGACCCGCAGCAATTTGACTGAACAGCGCACCCACAACGGCAAAGTAAAATACTGGAAAGAAACGTTCAAATTCAACGGCAAATACTATATCATTTTTAAAGAATGGGCGGCTAATATGCACGCCGAGCGCTTTGGCGTGTGGCTGGCAAAAGTTAAAAAATGAAGTTTAAAATAACATTAATTATTTGTGCGGTGGTGTTGGCGGCGGCGTTGTTTTTGGTGTCCCCGTTTTTTGGGGCTACGGAAATTATCATCGTCGGCAATGCCACCGTTAGCCGTGCAGAAATTGAAGATAGGCTGGATTTCGTGTTGGGCGATAATATTTTGTTGCTTAACACGGCGGCGGCGCGGCGGCGCGTTATGGAAAATTTGTACATTGACCAGGTTTCTTTTTCCCGTACATTGCCGGGGCAGTTGGTGGTGACGGTGCAGGAGCGCCGCTTGATTGCGTATGTGGAACACGCGCCGGGCAGTTTTTTATTTTTGGATAATGATGGCCGTGTGTTGGAAGTGCGGACGTTTTTTACCGAGCCGTTGCCTGTGGTTCGGGGGTTGGAAATTAATTCCTTTCAATTGGGCGAAGTGCTGGATGTGCCGAACCGCATTGCGCTAAGCATTGTGGCGCAGTACGCGCAGGTGTTGCAGGCGCATGGTTTGGCGACATTGGTACAGCATATTGATGTAACGGATGTGCATAATACGCGGATTTTATTTCCCAATATTGAATTTAATGTAGGCGATGCGCGCGAAGCGGAAAAAAAAGTTCGGCTGATGGCGGCGGTAATTAATTATTTGCCGGATGTGGCGGCGTATCGCGGTTTTATGGATTTGCGCGAAATTTCGGGGCAATATTTTTTCCGATTCGTGCTATAGGACTTGCTTTATTGTTAAAAATGTGTTAATAAATTGTAACAATACTATCCAGCATAAAAAATACGCCATTGGGGGGCACAAATGATTGATATAGATGTAATGCACGATATGAAGGCAAAGATTAAAGTAATAGGTGTTGGCGGCGGCGGCAACAATGCCGTTGACCGCATGGTGGAAGAAAATATCTCGAATATCGAGTTTATATCTGCGAATACGGACAATATGGCACTGGCGAAGTCGAAAGCGGCGGTGCGTATTCAGTTGGGCGAAAAATTGACGCGCGGGCTGGGTGCGGGCGGCAAGCCTGAAATGGGCCGCCGCGCCGCAGAAGAAACGCGCGAAATTGTTTCGCAAGCCATTGTGGGCACGAATCTGTTGTTTATTACCGCGGGCATGGGCGGCGGCACGGGCACGGGTGCTGCCCCGGTTATTGCCTCTATTGCGCGGGATTTGGGCATTTTGACGGTGGGTGTGGTGACAAAGCCCTTCGCGTTTGAAGGCGCGCCCCGTATGCGCAATGCCTTGTCGGGCATTGAGGAGCTGCGCAAGAGTGTGGACACCTTGGTGGTTATTCCCAACCAGCGTTTGTTGGAAATTATTAGCGATGATACGTCTATTGTGGACTCGTTCCGTATGGCGGATGGGGTGCTGCATCAAGGCGTGAAGGGTATTAGCGGCTTGATATTGGAAGATGGACTAATCAACCTTGACTTTGCCGATGTGGAAACCGTTATGCAGGGCAAAGGCAATATTGCGCATATGGGCGTGGGCACCGGGTCGGGCAAGAATAAAATTATGCAGGCTGCCACCCAGGCCATTAATTCTCCGTTGTTGGAAACGTCGATGCATGGGGCGAAGGCATTGCTGATTAGCTTCGCGGGCGATGCTTCGATGACGTTGAAAGATATTAATGCGGCGGCGGAGCATATTCAGCAAACCGTTGACCCGGATGCCGAAATTATTTTGGGCGCGAGCATTGTTGAATCATTGAAGGACACGGTGCATGTCACCGTGGTGGCTACCGGGTTGCGCGAAGAATCGGAAGGTGGCCAGCCGAACCCGATTATAAAACCTGTTTCGCCGCCGCCTTTAACACCGTTGACGCCGGTAGCACCGCCTGCGCCCGTACCTGTGGCGGAAGCGCCCGTGCCGGATGTCGCGCCTCCCGCTCCTGTTGATACGCAGGACGAGCCCGCGCGCGAAGCGTTACGCTCGGTGCGCGATGCGAACAAGGATTCAGAATCGCAATTTGAAATTCCTATCTTCTTGCAAAATAGAAAGAAGCCGCCGATAAAATAACGATTGCGCTAATCGCATAATTTGTTGAAAATAGTCCACCCTATATGCAAATGCATTTTGGGAGGACTTTTTTTATGATGAAATTATTTGCTGGGGCGTTGGTTTTTGCGCTTGTACTGTTAAGTGGGCCGGTGGTTGTGGCGGCCGAGGATGTGAAGTTGGACGCGCGCGCAACTATTTTAATGGAAGCGGAAACGGGGCGCGTTTTGCAAGCGGAAAACGAGCATGAAAAATTGCCGCCTGCCAGCGTAACGAAGGTTATGACCATGTTACTCATTTATGAAGCGCTAGACCAGGAGCGCATTAAGTGGGACGATGTGGTGACAATTAGTGCGCACGCGGCGTCTATGGGTGGGTCGCAAGTTTTTTTGGAGGCGGAGCAGAAGCAGACGGTGCGCGATTTGACCAAGTCTATTGTGATTGCGTCGGCGAACGATGCGGCGGTGGCCATGGCGGAATTTATCGCGGGCAGTGAAGAGGCTTTTGTTTCGCAGATGAATAAAAAAGCCGCTGAATTGGGCATGGAAAACACCCATTTTTTGAACGCGTGCGGATTGGATGCGGACGGGCATTTGACCACGGCGTATGACATTGCGTTGATGTCGCGGGAGTTGATTCTCAAATACCCGGATGTTATTGATTATGCCACCACGCGGCTGGACACCATCACCCACCGCACCGCGCGGGGCGAAGAAGAATTTGGCCTGACCAATACCAACAAATTGTTGCGCCGATATTCGGGCATTACGGGGTTGAAAACCGGCTCGACGGGGCTGGCGAAATACTGCATTTCTGCCACGGCGGAAAAAGAGGGAATGCAGCTAATTGCCGTTGTTTTGGCAGCGCCCGACCCCACGGTGCGCTTTGATTCTGCCGCGCAGCTGCTGGATTACGGCTATGCCAACTACGCGCTGATGGCGAAAGAAGAATCCGGCACGCAAATGGGTGAAATACACGTTTACAAGGGAAAAACGGAGTCCGTTTCTGTTGTCATTAAGGAGCAAACCAACGTGCTGGCGCCTAAGGGCAAGCACATTACCGTGGACGGCGAAGTGCAAATTATTGAAAGCCTGACCGCCCCCGTAGCCGCCGGAACAAGCGCGGGCGTGGTCATCTACACCCACGACGGCACAGAAGTGGGCCGCAGCGAGCTGGTGGTGGCCGATGATGTGGCAAAGGTGAACGTGGCGGATATGATGGCGCGGCTGTTTGCCCGGTGGTTGTATACGGAGGCAGCACCGGTTGAAGCCGTACCCACAGACGACGCACCCGAAAAAGGCGCAGAATAAATACAATTTGATGCGGACATTTCCTAAGACATTGCCTGAACACACGTTTTGAAAGATGCGATACAATACCCACAGGTCAAGAGGCCCACACCTGACACCCACCTGTAACCGGCTCTTTCCATGACAAGCACACATGAATGCCTCTGCTTGGATTACCCGCTCTGCATACCATGGCGGATATGGCTTGGTACCCTCGAAACCACAACGGAGCAATTGCTTCGATAATTATTAAGGCGAAATTCGTATCGACAAGAAACATGCGCGCATCGGCGCGGACTAGCCTGTAAGTTTTAATTATTGATGGCGAGAAGCTCCAACTCCATGAGACGAGGCTTTACTGTACAGCGTGTTGGTAGTGGGGAAGAAAAAAAGATGACGATGTTGAACACGAGTAGGGATGGATGTTGTTGACGATGTAGTTTTGTTTTGTTATGGATTTGTGTATTTTTTAAGTGAAAACTTGTAGCCCATGCAATTTGCGTGGGCTATTTGTATTATTTTTTGTCAAAACTTGCATATCGTGCAATTTTTTTGGGTTGATTTTTCAGGAAAACATAGGTAAATTGTCTATATATATAATATAGATATAAATAGTAACATATTAGGGAGAGAAAAAGATGAATTCTACATCGCAAGAAACAATTAACTTTGTTAAAAGTTTTATAACAGAAAAAAACAACTTGCAATATGCAATTGATTTTAGTGTAGAAGATAGTTCCCCTTTTTGGAAAGAATTACAAAATGGACAGTCGTATTCATTATTGTGTGAATTTATGCCAATATCAAAGGGGAATGTTCGATTTGACGACAAAAACGCAAAATTGTCAGGAGAAGTAATATTTAAAATGGAGGATGGTATTTGTGGAGTAAGTTTAATAGTTAGTAAAGATTCAACCGGCGTTAAATCGGTATATAAAGGATTTGCAATAATTGAAACTATGTATAGTAATAAAAATAATAAAATTGATAATGATGTTAAATATTTTTCCAAGAGTTTATGTTGGATTTTTCTCATGCTAGATAATGGAAAGCATGGCGAGTTTGTTGTAATGACGTTAGATTTATTAAATAAGGCAATGCCCCAGTCAATTTATATTGGGCAAGTGCTTACAACGGATAGCCATTACTTTAATTCACAATTATTTAAGTTTTTATTGTTTGAAGATAAAGCTAAAAACTTTGTTGATAAGGAAGCAAAAAATCTTGGTTGGTTTACGGTTCTTGCGCCTAGCATTATACATTTAAGACACAAGTATTCAAGACAAATAGTGAAAATTTGTAAGGGTAAAAATGTAAATTATGAAAAACTTGATCCTTCATTAAAAAAATTAGCAAAAATGTTGGGTGTAGATAAATGTTATACTAAGTTTATTAATAAAATCAAGAGTAATTTTTACATCACGCCTAATTACAGCAAAGAGGACGAAACTAATAAAGAAGGTTTTCATATTATTGTGCATGAAAAAGAGTATAAAATACTTAATTTAATAGAGCCTCCGACTATTGGTTACAAAGGAAAAAGCAGAGATTCAATTTTGTTTGCGTTACTTTTATCATGGGTAAGGGGGAGCGAAGAAGTTGATGATTTTGATAATAAATACAAAAGCAGAGGGGTTTCAATAAAAAATAATACTATAACAACGTCAAATACAAAAGAAATAAATTATATATATGAAAATTTTCAAAAGGAAGTTAAAGATAAGATTATTGAAAAAGCACAATACAATAAACAAAAATTATCATCAATATATAGAACAAATGTCAATACAGTATTTAAAGATAATGTGTTAATTAAATTCATAGAACATCACTTTGGAGCAAGTCCACATTATAGAAGTAGCTTTACAAATTCAAAATCATTATTTGATAATAATTCAAATGAAACTAGACTACATTATACAAGCTTGCAACTAACTGATACTGGTCATTTAATACAACGAGGAGATTTAACGTTAAGCAGAAAGTATAACGGTTTATGCGAAGCTGTATTAACGCTTAAAAGAACATCGATTGGATATTCAACGGTTTCAAAGGGTTTTGCAATTGTGACTAATCCTGATAATCAGGAGAAATCAGATTGCTGGGTATTTTTAAGAACAAGTGAAATGACTAATAATGATAGAAAAATAGAAATAGAAATAGAAACAGACAAGGGTGCGGAAAGATTATATAACAACTACACTATATGCATGTGTTTTTCATTATATGCAACAACAACAAATGAAATACCAAGATTTAAAATAAGAATTATTCATGCAGTAACTTCAAGACTTATTGACGGAAATAGCGTTATGTTTAGAGCGTTGCTATCAAAGCAATATATATCTGATAAAAATATATCCAAATATTTTTATCCATTTATGAGAATGTTGCCGACAAGTATTTATATCGAAAGAAGATTTTATGATGATTTAATTGAATATTTGAACAATTTAAACAGAAAAGAGGAAAATAAAAGATATAATAATCCGCATAGCATACAAGTATATAAAAGTATTGATGAACATTTTAGAAATACGTTAAAAGACGGGTTAAGTAAAGAAGATGTTCAAGTTTTGCTAGAGATGTTGCATCCAACACCGAATACACTTCTTGGATTAAAACGAATAAAAAAGAAGAAATATAATAAATTTACAGAAATTGAATTGCGTGTGAAGGGTGAGTTTAATGATGATGATAGTAGTCACAGAGATATATTGATTATTTTAACTTGGTTACGCGGTCGAAGTAAATTAAAGAAAAAGAATCGAACAACAATTGATGGATATAAAAAGGTTACAACGTCTCGTTCAATTTATGCAACTAGAAGTCATACGACAAAGCATCGCCATATAGATATAGAAAATTTATATGAATGGGTAATGAATGATGAATCTTAAAGAAGAATATTATGTGCCGTGTTCCGATACGCATGATGAGTGTTCAAACAACATGGGAATTGACGAACATGTTAATGCGCTTGTTGAATACATTCGCATGAGTCATACGCCTATGTCGTTAGCAATACATGGTGCATGGGGAAGCGGTAAATCTGCGTTGGCAAGTCAAGTGTTGTCGAAATTAGAAACGGGCGACAAAAACGAGGACATTGCTGTAGATGTTGAGAGTAAAGTAATTAAGAAGATAGATTCTATAAATATAAATGCATGGAATCTTGCACAATTTGGAAAGTCGGAACAATTGTCTGCACTAATTGCTGACAATATTGTTGTTCAATTAGTGGGCAAAATAAATGACAATCATAATAAAATTGTAACATTCCGTTTGTTCATATTAGCGTTTTTCAGTGTTGTTGGAGTTGCTGTTTTATATAACCTATTTAATGTTATTCAACATGAACAGGGTCATCGCATTCCACCATTTATATTAGTTGCCATTATTGCCGTTGCTGGTTTAATAGTAATAATTCTTTTATTTTGGGGATTTAGAAGTGATTTAGAAAAATATACAATGAAAAGCGGAAGAATACTAATGCGTATTATGCATTTTATTCCGTCTTTAATTGAAGGACGAATTGGTCTAAAGTTATCGAAATCGTTTTTATCAAGTTATAAATATGATTCTTTATTGTATTCATCTAATCTTTCGGAAAAGCGTGAAATGATAAATGCTATACTTGATGATTTAATAGGAAATAACAAAAGTGATTATGAAAAAATAGTTATCTTTATTGATGACCTTGACCGGGTTGAACCAATAAGAGCAGTAGAAGTTTTAGAAATTATAAATCTCTTTTTTAATCAAAAAAGGTTATTTATTATAGCTGCTGTTGATTATAATGTAATTACAAGAGGAGTGCATCAAAAATATAATTATAATATAGATATAGAAAATATAGATGAGTATATGAAAGAGCCAAAGAAATTTTTTGAAAAAATATTTCAAATTGAATATGAAATGCCAGTCAGTCAGTATAAATTAGAAAATATGATAGTAGGATATCTTAAAAGTATGAAAGTAGATATTGGTAAAACAAAAGATATTGGTAAAACAAAAAGTAAAATTATACCGAATAATTTTGTAAAATTGGCTGAAGCATCAACATATAGAAATCCAAGAGCAATAAAGCGATTAATGAATACATTTTGGTTGAATAGAAATGTATTCATTAATATTTATAAAGAAAAATACAAAACGAATGCCTTGTTTTACGATTTGATTATATTTGCAGACTTATGTATGCAATCTTTTAGTATATTTTATCAATTAATACGTGAAGTCCATAGTTATGAAGGTTATAGGGTTGACATAAACTATTTAAGCAATTTTAAGTCATCACGTGAAATTCGACATCTTTATGAAATGTTAAATAAAAAAATAAAAAATGAAACACGTGAGATATATGATGTGTCAAGTTTTATGGCTTCTTTTCATGACATTATAAAGTCATCTAATGATAACGAAATTGAAATAAATATAGCATTTCGCAGGGTATACAAATTGAATCCAGCTATTTTTGTTCCTAAAAACCCAAATAGTAGTGTGCCGGAAGTCTTTTCATTACTAAGCAAACATACCATTAATTTTATTGGAATAAAAAAAGGAAGAGAGTTTAAAGGAACAACATTGCGAAATAATTCAACGCATAGTGTGGCGGAGTATAATTTGCATGAATTAGCAATAAAAATGATAAAATATACATTAATAAAAAATGAAACTAGTTATACAAATTATGAAAGTCATGAAGAAATAATTAAAAAAATAAATGAAACCGTGTTATTTATGTATAAAGACGAAGATTTGAAGGCAATTCGTATAAAATCTGATTTAGAAGTAATGCCAAAATATTATCAAGAATATTATCACATGAATGAATCGGATAAAATTTTACCCCAAAATAAAAATGGAGTTAAGGAAGTCGAATATGTTTTATTAAAAGGTTGGGGATCAAATGAAATTCATCGTCTGCGTGAATCACTGTATAATATAGATGAATCTAAAGAATTAAAAGAGCCAAGTGATAAAGATAATCTTGAAAGTGGCATAAAGTATCGTGTATATTATACTCCACCAACCGACCGCGAGTTGGACATGTCAACAAATAAAAAATAATTTTTTAGTTTTGTTATGCGTTAAAAATTATAACTCACGCAACCAGCGTGGGTTATTTTTGTGCGCTATCTATGGCAAATATTTACAGCGCTTTACCCAAAGGAACAGAAATTTTTCTTGTATAGACTGGCAAAGTATGGTACTGTCATTTTTGATATATTGAATTGGGGTGTTAGTGATGATTTTTGCCAACGAAACCGACAAGATTTGGCAGGTGGGTTATATTTCCGGTGCGTTTGATATGTTTCACATTGGCCATTTAAATTTGATTCGGCGTGCCAAGGAGCGGTGCGAAAAGCTGATTGTAGGCGTGCTGTCTGATGATGTTATCATGAAGCGGAAGAAGAAGCTGCCCATCCACCCGCTGGTGGATAGGATAGCCATTGTGGGTGCAATCCGATATGTAGACGAAGTGGACATTACTACGTTTGAGTTGTTGCACAAAGACATCGCTTGGGAAAAATACCATTTTAATGCCATGTTCAGCGGCGACGACCACGCCCAGGGTTCTTGGACAAACCCGCGGGAAGAAAAGGCATTGGCGGCTGTGGGGGCAGAATTGGTCATGTTCCCGTATACGGAGAGGATTTCCTCTACCCTTTTGCGGGAGCGCATTTCATGAAAAAAGTCATTACCTATGGCACATTCGACCAGTTTCATATAGGACACCGCCGATTGTTGGAGCAGGCAAAGTCACTGGGCGATTTTTTAATTGTCGGCGTCACCACCGAAGAATTTGATGTGCAGCGCGGCAAAATGAATGTAATGGATTCGTTGATACGCCGTATAGACAGCGTGCGGGACTCCGGTCTGGCGGATGAAATTGTGGTCGAAACCCACGACGGTCAAAAGCTGGAGGACATACAAAAGTATGGGGTAGACATCTTCGTCATCGGTTCAGATTGGCGGGGGATGTTTGATTATTTGAATGAATATTGCACCGTGGTGTATGCCGAACGCACCAAGGATATTTCCAGTACCGAAATTCGCGTTGTGCGCAATGGCATTGTTAAGCTGGGCGTAGTTGGGACAGGCCGTATCGCCGGGCGCACCATGGAAGAATTAAAATACGTAAGCGGTGCGATTGTAACGGCGGTGTATAACCCGCGCATAACGAGTGCCCAGTCCTTCGCCCAGGAACATGAAATATCTTACGCTACAAATAATTACGATGAAATGCTGACAGGGGTGGACGCGGTGTACATTGCATCGCCCCACGATACCCATTATGAGTACGCCAAACGGGCGTTGCTGGCGTGCAAACACGTGCTGTGCGAAAAACCCATGGTACTAAAAGCCGGCGAAGCAAAGGAATTGTACGCCCTGGCAGAAGAATCCGGATTAGTGTTGATGGAGGCTATAAAAACCGCCTACGCCCCCGGTTTTTTAAACTTAATTTCCGTGGTCAAAAGCGGGAAAATAGGCAAAATATACGATATCGAAGCCTCTTTCACCAAGCTGGTACGAGACACCGGCAGTACCCGGGAATATGACCCCGTAGTGGGGGGCAGTTTCACCGAGCTGGCAAGCTACACCCTGCTGCCCATCGTCAAATTGCTGGGCACAAAATACGACGACCTCCGATTTAAAAGTTTTAGAGATGAAAATAATGTTGACATCTACACCAAGGCGTATTTTACCTACGACGACGCTATCGCCACCGCCAAAACCGGTATCGGTGTAAAAAGCGAAGGCCAGCTGTTAATTTCCGGCACTAGCGGGTATGTGTTGGTGCGCTCGCCCTGGTGGCTGTTCAAAACCTACGAAGTCTGCTATGAACGGTCAAGCAATAACGAAAGTTTCTCCTTTCCGTTTCCCGGCTACGGGATGCGTTTTGAAGCGGCCGATTTTGTGCGCAATATAAACGAGCCGGATATGCGCAATTACAAATTGTCAAAAAAAGAATCTATAGCCATGGCCGCTATTATGGAAAAATTCTTGAAAAGCC
>Ga0209755_10008395_pt1 | contig 11058 bp, 5 predicted proteins | sample TergutCo191P1_FD_187301 | JGI IMG/M metagenome (GOLD analysis project Ga0209755, IMG submission 187301) | Cornitermes sp. P1 segment gut microbial communities from Petit-Saut dam, French Guiana - Co191P1 (SPAdes) (version 2) | ecosystem: Host-associated > Arthropoda: Insects > Digestive system >... | reverse complement strand
ATATACCCATACGTAATACATACATATACCCATACATACATACATACATACGTACATATACCCGTACATAATACATACATACATATGTACACACACATACATACATACATGCATACATATGTACACACATACATACACACACACACACACACACACATACATACTTACATACACACATACATACATACATACATAGATATGTACATACATGCATACATACACACACACATACATACATACATACATATATACATATATATATACATACATACATACACACATACACACATACATACATGAAAGAACTTGTTGCAGTGAAGTTTCAAATGGAAAATACAGAAGATTCAGCGAGTTTAGATAACAACTTAGCAACACACATTAAGGAAGCATGTGACATAGAAAGTGTCATAGAAAAACTCCAGGAAGCTATAACGTTGTCTTGCAACAAATCATTTACAATTCAAGAGAATACTAAGAAAACTATAAAGCAAAAATCAGTCCCATTGTGGACAGAGGAACTTACCATTAAAAGGAAAAAAATGAACGCCCTAAGAAGATGCTGCCAGAGAGTGAAAAATAACGAAGAGCTAAGGTAGCGCCGCAAAAATATATACTACGAGGAAAAAAAATATATCAAGCAGCAATAAAAAAGAAAAATTAAAATCATGGAAAGAATACTGCAACTTGACGCCATGGACAAACCAATGGAACACAGTCTACAAGCTAGCACTAAATAAACCAAGAGAAGCCAAAAGATGACAACCTTGCCAAAACCTGATGGCTCACTTACATCTGATTTCAATGAAACAGTGAAGATCATGATTGACTACCTAATTCCAAAAGATGAACAAATCGACGATACAGGTTACCATAAAAAAATTAGATCTCTATCAATAGAACCCATTTTAACAACAGATGACAGAGACTAAACCCTTGCAGAAGTCAAGAACACCATAGATGATCTAAATCGCAAAAAAGCACCAGTGGAAGACGGCATTATGGGAGAAATATACCAGAGAATCTACAAACAATTTCCTACATTTATTTACCCATTATACGAGTGTCTAAGGAGACGCTCTTTTCCAAAGAAGTGGAAGAGAGTTAAAATAATACCCAATAGAAAACCAGGCAAAGAAACTTCAAAGGATGTATCAAAATTCAGACCAATAAGTTTAATAAAGGTGGGAGGAAAAGTTTTAGAAAAAATACTTATAAATATGATCATGCATCACGCTTACAGTAACAACCTTTTAAACTACAACCAGTTTGGCTTCACCCCAAAGAAGAGCGCCATAGATGCTGCATTAGCAGTTGAGGAATATTTAGAAGGGCATATAGCAGTACTTATTAGCCTCGACATTAAAGGCGCATTTGACGCTGCTTGGTGGCCAGGCATATTAGAGACATTAAAAGAATTTAACTGCCCCAAAAATTATTTATATAACTTAGCAGAAAGTTATTTCAGTGAAAGGACAGCAGTTCTGACCACCAGTAGCATACAAATGGAAAGAGAAGTGACTAAAGGCTGTCCACAAGGTTCCTGCTGGGGACCCAGATTTTGGAACATCCAATATAGCTCATTACTCAACCTTGAATTTGGAAAGTGAACTAAAGCAATAGCCTTTGCAGATGATCTAATTATAGCAGTAAGGGCAGAAACTGTACGAGAAGCAGAAAACTATGCAAATATAGAAATAAGTAAAATAATGAAATGGGCAAAAGACAACAAAATTACCTTCAATGAACAAAAATCTAAAGCTTTGGTGGTTAAAAGGAAGAAGAAAAGAGAAAACAAAGATATACCAATATACTTGAACAACAAACCTCTAGAACAGGTTAACAACATTAAATGTCTGGGAATCATTGTAGATAGTAAAATGAACTTCAGAGAGCACATCATACACACAGCAATAAAGTGCATTAAACTAATACATGCATTAGTCAAATCAGCAAAATTGATTTGGGGATTAAGACATGAAGCATTCAACACCATATACAAAGGAGCCATTCAGCCTCTTATGTTGTATGGCACGCCAGTATGGATAGAGGTCATGGGAAAGAAATGCAATAAAATCTTATACAGCAGAGCGCAACGGATTATGAATATTAAAATAGGAAAAGCTAACCAAACGACTTCCATTGAAGCCCTCTGCATTTTGACTGGCACAACACCAATAGAAATAAAGGCCGAAGAATCCACCAACCTATACCGACTCACAAGGGACAGGCAGAACCATCAATTGGATCGTGAGGTTGAGCTGAAGGACTGGACACACCTGGCAGACACAGTTAGAATCAGCAAGCAAAGCGAAGTAAAGGAACACACAATTCAAATATTCACAGATGGAAGCAAAAATGAACATGGAGTCGGATCGGGAACTGCTATATACATACAGGACAAACTAAAACACCAAATGAAACACAAACTCCATGACAAATACTCAAATAATCAAGCAGAACACATGGCAATAGTTAAGGCACTACAGGCAATAGAGACAATAAAAGTAAACAAAAACATTCCAAGAACAATAATAATACACACAGACAGCAAGATAAACCTTGAGTCCCTCAAAAACACAAAAAATCAAAAACATCTCATAGATGAAATCAGAAAGAAGACCATTGCTCTGGAGAATGAAAACTGGAACATAGAATACACTTGCATAAAGGCACACACAACACACAGGACACTACAGAAATGAGCTTGCCAACAAACTCACTAAGGAGGCTGCCAGAAATAGTGACACATGCTACAGCAAAATCCCAAAAAATGAATTAGAGTATCAAGAAAGAGAGAAAAGCATAGTAAAGTGGCAACAACAATGGGACCACACTGCTAAAGGATCTGCTACCAAAGAATTTTTCCCAAACATTAAGGACAGGCTGAAAATGAAAATTAACCTAACACCCAACATCACGGCAATGGTAACAGCTCACGGAAAGACGAGAACATACCGTCATAAATTCAAGACAATAGAGTCCCCAGAATGCACCTGTGCTAAAGGAAACCAAACATTGAACAACCTATTGTATGACTGCAGCAAACTGAACAGTGAAAGAGAAAAACTAATAGTGTACACCTCAAAGAAGACAACTGACCAGTAAAGAAAAGTTAGTTTGTAAACAAATACTTAAAACAGTTCATCAAATTTGCAAACTCCATAGACTATGGAAAACTGTAAAAGAACAATCCGTACATAATCAGTGTGTAAACATCTTCACAATAAATGTAAATACTGTATATATGTCACAAAGTTTTCAACGAGCATGTAGAATTACAGGATGTAATGGAGCATGCCGTAAATAAATAAATAACACGTGCATAATACATACACACACTGAACTGTACACAATACTCTGGAGCCCAACTATCTGCAAATTGATAATAATGGAGTCTGCTGGGTTTGGTTTTAGGGTTATCAGTCGCCTGTACAAATTACTTAACCTCTTTTACTTTACCTTCTATCCTTAAAACAGAGAGTAGGCTTTGAAGATGGTTATGTTCTCTGTGTAAAAATTCTTGGAGTTTTTGACTGCTGTGCCAAAAACTGTCCTGCAGCTGGAGACAACATTAAGTGTACCATACATAAATTTATCACCAAATCACAACTTGTAAGTTGTTATTCCCATTCTTAGAAAATCTGTCAAATTTCAGTTTATTGTAACACCATTCATGTCTGCAGGTACAACTCCAGCAAATCGTGCGCCATCTCCTCAACGCCACAGGCCCACCACCACCACCATACCAAGTCATGAATGAAGGAGGGTGACAACCACCCTATTAGCTACATTGGCGTCGCAGGAACTAGAAGGTAAATTGTCTGTCCACATACTGTGAAGTTATGTAGGGATGGAAGCAGGGCTCCACTCATTCTTAACTTATAGTCTAAATGAAGGCAAGTGTTTTGCCTCACGTTTTGGCCTGTTCACAACAGGGAAAGAGCCTCCGGTACCAATTGGATACGATTGTGGTTGTGCCCTAGACCCAATCCAGGAATTTTGGAGAAAACAAAAATTTGCCCTGCTGAAATTATAACGCGTATTTTTCAACACCCTAAGAATTGGCAGATGATCTGTTCTGCTGTGCACACAGCTTATAAAGCGGTTAAACAAGTATAAGTGAAACCCCGTTTACTCTTGCTGCTTTGTCCCATAAGTCCAACTTCCACACATCAAAATAAAGCATGAGTTAAGAAATGGTAACATTACTTCATTTTGGAACTGGACATTAATAACTCCATAAATTCCATTTAGGCCTTTGAGAGTCTAAAATTCATCTGTAAAATATCTAAACACTCAACTCCTACCTACCAGAGAATATAATAGGTATCCACTCTAATTCCAGTTGGTTAATGTTGTATAGGTTATTACTTACAAAAATCGTATACAGCAGATAAATAAATTGCGTGAAAAATGTCAGCGTATTTTATATTAAACAGGTTGCTAGGTTTGTGAACCCACATTGACCCAAATATAAGACAAGAATTATTTCCTAATATATCAGGGACAAATCAGGCTTACCTTATACATGCACACAGATTTAAACAAGTTACATGAAAGGGGTGAAAGATTTTTATATCTACCGCAGCTAGAGGAACAAACAGTATTACATACTGCTACAGCAGTTACCTACGTTACTTGATGTTTCTGATTTCGTTCTGATATCTCGACAACTCATGTCAGGTCATATTCTTGAAGTACGGAGTTTTTAATTTAAGGTATTGTGTAAGAATCGGGTGATCAGGATGAAAGGAAAGATAAAAGAGTATCTCAAATTAAAAAATGAATATGTTGCAACTACATTTCAATTTTTAAATTAATTAGACATGCAGAAGAACAAACAACAGGGGTTGCGGCATAGAAATTCCATGTTAGGGAATGGACTGTAAGGGGCTTTCCTTCCCTCTCTAAATGTTAATATAGAAACTATAGTAATGGTGACATCACTGCTCTCAAGTCTTCACCGTGCCATGTGTGGATTTATTACTTACTTAATCCAAGCAGCAGAGTCCTTCTTGAGAAGCTAACTGGTTCTCAGCTTGTCAAGAAACTCCCCCCATTTTATGGAACCCAAAGGTTCTGTACTGAATTCACAAATGCCCACCACCTGTCCCTATCCTCAGCTTTCTTGTAAATGACGTATAGCTGCACCAATTCATAACCTCGGCAGTGAAAGACAGTAAATGATTAACTTCACGCCCAAATGCCTAACCCATGGAAAGTACCCTGGCACTCACTGGACAGCAAGCTGTGTGGGCCTCAGAGATACTCTTGATGTTTCATCAACCCTTCATTCCTCCATAATTCATCCAACAGACTAGTCATTGTGGGTCTTTGGAATGAGTAGACATAAAATATGATTATATCTCGCTCCACGATATTGAGCCCAAGAACCTAACAGTTACAAAGACTCAGTTACCATTATCGCATGTTTAAATAGTTTTAGTAAACTTATTTTGCCTATAATAACCATGAACGTTTACAGTTTACGTCCGTATCATTTTTCATTTGTTTAACTCCAAAGGGCCGATCCTAGTGGTCAAGTGGTCTGAGGCATGGGCCTGTGGACAGTGGCTTGCTGGGATTGCGGGTTCGAATCCTGCTGGGGGCGTGGATGTGTACCTCTTGGAGTGTTGTATGTTACCAGGTAGAGGTCTCTGCAAACGTGCTGCTCACTCATCCAGGGGACTCCTACCAACTGTGGTGTGTTGTTGTGTGTAATGTGGAAACCTCATGAATGAGGAGGCCATGGCCAGCTTTGGGCTGCAGCTCCACTCAAAAAAAATGCAATGGTTTATTATATTCACAAACAGAAAACTTAAACAAACATTTCAACTGCAGCCATCTTCCTACTTATCATTCTGTAAATATAGCACTTTAGAGATAGCTTCTCATTTCTAGATGATCTACTATCGTGTACAATTCGAGTTACTGCAAGTATGTATTCCTGACACCTCAAAATTTCGCTTTTCACCCATCTTGTTATTGTTGAGTGTGGGAAATTAAAGTTTAAGGCGTCAGGGTGCCGCTAAGGACATCATAATGATCATGTTGGGAATTTGTGAAAACCGATCAGAGGATTCAAATGTATGAACACCAGAGACAGACAAACAAGGGCACAGGAAAACCATGGTGATATTTAAAATTTATATTTTAGGTTTCTTTCCTTCCCAGAAACGCAGACGGTAGGAATCTTAGATTTCCACCCTATCTGTGTGTCCCCTCACTTCCTGTGTTGAACCACCCGATCAATTTTCATTATAAAAGAATTTTAAAAATTTGAAGGTCACTCTGAAACTGTACTCTCAGTTTTAGTAATAACAACATGACAGAAATGCAAATTAGTGAGGTGGTGGCGCACTGGCACTACTTCCTTTAAGGCCCTAAAAGGAGAATTAGGGACTTCGAAATTTGTGCGTGTGTTCCAGCAATGTGTTGCTTTAATGTGTCCCAGTAATGTGTTTCTGTAATGTGTTACTGCAATGCAGTCTGAGTACAACATTTCTAATTACCACTAGGAAGTAGAATTATACATTACAGTTGAAGTGTCAGTGAATGAATGAACAGCACAGCTGGCCGATCGGGCAGAGTGTGTGGAGGTTTGGAGTGCCTGACTGAAGTGACATGTACCAACTGAAGAGTTTGGTTTGTGTGACTTGCCGACTTTCAGCACAGTGCTGCACTCTTTTTGTTCAGCATCAGAGGGACTGTAGGCTCCCCCTATATAAAAGGCGTAGCTAAATTAATCTTTTTCATTTATGATACCAAAGCAATGAGCAGCACCACAGTTGTAGAGCTCAACTGAGATATACTCCCATTGTAAAAGGCATAAAATATTTTTCTTAGAAAACCTCCAAGGAAGATCGATGTAGAAATATTTGAAAGGATGGTATTAAAGTCTACATATGAGAATCATGGTGGGTGTATTGGATCCAGCTGGCTCAGAATAAAGTCAAATATTTGGCCTTTGGAAAGAGTATAAACTTTTAGTTGCATAAGAGCAAGGAATGTTGTGATTGGTATTTCTAAGGAAGACTGCACAGTGAAAGTAGTTAGTTATGACAGCAGTACATTGCGACAGATCTTGAGGTGTTACTGAGAGTTATTGGTGATGGATTTGATTAAAAATACTTTGGACTGGGTTCTATTTTCCTGTTGCTTGACTACCAGCCATTTTCATCGGTCAAGCAGTCAAAGAAGAATTCTTCTTGGACTGCTTGATCCACTGTAGGCTGCATAAAATCTCAGAAGAGGGCAGATGTCATTCACAATGCGGTGGAATTCGGAGATCACGCATAAAGTCGAGTTGTAATCAAAGTTCTGTTATTAATTTCACTGATGTGTGTAGCAATACAATGGAGAAACTAAATGTTATTTAACTGATGTATTATTGCAGCTATATGATATGTATGAAGGCTGCTAATAAATAGGTTTAAGAATTTGTTATGTACCATCCAGTAATGAAAATGACGATGATCTATGCCTGCAGTGTCATGAGCCAAAAGAAATATAGTTCTACGCCTTAAAAACGTAGTGCAGCTGTAGTAACCTTTATAAATGACAGTGGCACCTACTGTATATTTTATACAGCATGCTAACGTTTGTAATAAAATAACTCTCTATTTTGTCCACACTGTCTGTTGCTGTATTCCTCTTGTTTCTTACATCAAACATTGGATATTTCCCTCAGGAGCACTCAATTGTTGGTCTGTGTAATGGAGAAGCATTGTGTCTTCTGTGAGACAGGAACTCACTTCTGCCTTTAGCTGTCTTCTGAAATTTGAAGTAGAGGTCATTATCAAGGGCAGAACTCTTTCATTAAGAAGGACGGTTTATTGTGAAACTACCATTGTCATGTAACTGAAAGTAATATTTTGTAAAATATTTTTGCTATGTCTATCTGCACTCCATCATGTCTACATTGTCTTCGTCCAGCCAGTGACATAAGTCATTAAACTGGGTGCCTTGAAAACTCTTAACCAGATCTTGTTCTTCTTATTCAATAGATGTAGAAATGACCTATGGTAATAGATTCCACTCTATGCAAGAGACAGAATATGTAGCAAAATGGAAACACATTCAAGGTGACATTTTCTGCTTTTGGTTAGAAGAGTTTCCGTGTGTGTAATATTCTTTTTTTCCAAACTCCTTCTGGTTCCAGTTGGCCGATAAACAGGAATAAGAGTTTCACAATCTTATAGATTTGCAACTATAATACAAAAGCATTTTCATTAAATATTTACTGAAATACTTTCCACGTAGTCTTAAATTTTGTGACTTTCAGAATTACCAGTAAGAAGACTCCAGCCCAATAGGTACATTTTCATATATATAAAAATAAGTATACTTGTTACAGCTCTACAGTCACATTAACGTGAAAGTTCAGTGGATACAGCAACATTTTGAAACGAGACTAAGTAACCTACATTCAAATACCCCAGACTTTATTAACCGGGCTTTGAACTCTGTTTTGATGAATTTCCCTTTTAAAAGAAACACTTTAAACTTCATATATCCATTATAACTAAGTGTTTGGTAACAGATAATGGAGGGTTACCCTATTAATGGCATCATCTGCAACTGAACATGCTTCAGAACCAGTTTCTTTAAGTCTTATCATCACAAATTATTGTACAAAGCTCATCTTAATATGTTTGTCCCATCAAAACTTGGTGGCGCATTTGGATAAGGCACTGCGCTACAAGCCGTTTCGACCCCCAATGTTATCAATGGAATTTTTCATTGACATAATCCTTCTGGCCACACTATGGCCCTTGGGTCGACTCAGCCTCCAAAAGAAATGAGTACCAGGAATATTTCATGGGGCTAAAGGCGGTCGTTGTGTAGGGCTGACAACCTTACCACCTTCAGGTGCAGATTTTCTCAAAATCTGAGAGCCTAAATCTCCTGCAACCTTCTGGACCTGTAAGAGGCCATAATGTGGGTTGCTTTAACCTGACAATCTTGAGTATAAAAGTTTACATTACAAGTTATATTTTGAGCCTTACCTTTTTTTAATTTTTTGACAACTATTGCAATATAAATTGAATCATTTAATAATATGTGTACTTGAGAAAAACCTTGCACTTGAGATGTATTTTGTAACGACCTTGCTTCACTTGAACTGCTCATCTTTACTGTGTACTTTTCATCAGTTTGATAAGTATGACAGGTACTTAACAAAACTGTGATGTTGCAGAATTCAATGTCTCCTGTAGATCAAGCATGACACACACAAATTTGTGACTATCTTTAAAGTATTACCATATCTGACATTTCTCTTGTTACCAGCATGTGAAAGTACAACTGTCCTGCACATAATGTGAAGAATTAGAGAGTATGTGGTTATATCCCACTTGTCCTCCATCTTGGAGTTAGATCGTTGCTGTTTTACAGTTCCACGCCCAGATCGCTTTATCCCCAGTACCAATTGCATATTAGGCAGTGTGGGCTAGGGAAAGGTTTCTTGCATTTAGTGGGAATAGAACCAAGATTACTTGGTTTTACAGCCTCTAGCCTGATGACTATACCCTGCCACCTCACGTTATTAACACTTTTGTACTTCATAGAATGGAAGAGGTGTTGCATGGAACTGCTGTCAGTTCAACATACTGCTTTGTGTTGGACATCGAAACTGTCTCAGGGTGAGGGAAAGTTGCAGTTACAGAGCTCAAGTAACCTACAGTCTTCACAGTAAAGCAGCTGATTTACATTCCTAATGTTGTGTGGTCAGATTCGTGATCTGCTACTTCTGATTAGCATTTTGTGACCCTTGTCTGCAAGCGAACAGAACTTTCATAGTCCGACCCTTCTTTTACTACTTCTGTTTCTGTTTTAGGCGCATTCAAAAATGGCGGAAAGCGACTATTAGTTTACTCAGGTCTGTCTGTCCATCTCTCTGTTCATGCATCCCTCCATCTGTCTGCATGGAACAACTCATCTCCCACCATACAGATTTCATTAAGTTTGTTATTTGAGGATATTTTGAATATATGTCGACAAAATTCAAGTCTGATTGAAATCCAACAATAATAACAGTACTTTACATGAAGTCCTATGCACATTTATGATAATATCTGGCTGGATTCTTCTTACAGTGAGAAATATTTCCGACAAAACTTGTTTACAAAACCAAAACATACAATTTATATTCAAAAAGTCTTTTCCAAAATTCATGCCATTTATGAGATAATGAACAAGAATATGATAGAGCCAGACAGGCCGTAGATGAGAATATAATAGGCCACAGAATAGGTGTGAAAAGCGTGCTGGATAACTAGGTCTACAGACGCACATTCATAAAGTATAATACCTTTGATTTTAACGGCAACAATGGTCAGGCAAAAAACGCCCCAATGTTACTTTACACGCACGCTGTTTGTCTTGTTCGGTACCATAAAAACTGAGCAGCTGGTGCGCAGTTCTTAAATATCCTACATACCCATTAGCAAGGTGCAGCAGTCGTGTAGTTCACTGTCTGGGTACCTATCACTAAGGAAATTTACTGTTCAGCTGATATTGCAGAAGGTCACACAACCACACTTTAAATAATCATACTGTGAAACATCCAGATAGCAATTGCACGTACTTAAAGGGCCATATAAATATTATCTTTCGAAACTGGCTTCTGGAATTATGTAACTTAGTAGATGTTTAAGGAAAGTGCGGAATATTGTATAGCAGTTTCACATTTTAACTAAAATTAAGATAACAATGCAATTCTCTATATTCTTTTCACTTTGACACATGAAAATCCAAAAGCAGGCATCCAAACTTTTACGTGAGTGATAACAGATATACAATTTTAGACATTTCAACCCATTTATCGAAAGGGCCTCTAGGTTTAAGAACAAGGGAGTAATTGGGAAGCAGGTGGTATATAATTGCATTTCAAATTTCCGGATACTGGGGACAAAAATCACAGTTTTATTTATTTTATATTAGAATACAATATTATATAAACATGTTCTCATAATATGGAAGTTAGCCTGGCCTAAAGTTTTGTGTGTGTGTGTGTGTATATATATATATATATATATATATATATATATATATATA
>Ga0209755_10008394_pt1 | contig 11058 bp, 7 predicted proteins | sample TergutCo191P1_FD_187301 | JGI IMG/M metagenome (GOLD analysis project Ga0209755, IMG submission 187301) | Cornitermes sp. P1 segment gut microbial communities from Petit-Saut dam, French Guiana - Co191P1 (SPAdes) (version 2) | ecosystem: Host-associated > Arthropoda: Insects > Digestive system >... | reverse complement strand
CACAAGACAATGGGATATGGAACATGTCATAATTATAAATACATATAAAATTACAGCTTAAAATTACAAATAAAAATTACATCATATATAAAGACAGTACGTATAAATCAGTATTCAATCAAAGATACCTGTACAACTAAACATATTACACTTCTACTATTTCATTACCGCACTCAGTCATGAGACATATTAAATCCATACATCATTAATTTCCATTTCTGTATTGTTGAGTCTTCATTCTTTGATTGTCTTATATTGACAGAGGCCATGTTCCACCTGATCTCAAACTGTGATCTTAGTTATTCATAAATTCATCTATAGAGTAGAGAGATTTATTTACTAAATACCGATTTAACCTGGATATGAAACTCCTTTTATTTCCTATTGAATCCGTTATGTGGTCTGGTAATTTATTGAAGATTTTTATACTCATGTAATACATTCCCTTCTGGTATAATGTCAGATTGCACATTGGCTGGTGTAACTTCAGTTTATTTCTCGTGTTAATATTGTGTACCTCATTATTAAATATATACGTTTCCTGGTTCTGTAGCAGAAATTTCATTAAGGATAAAATACATTGGGAGGTTAAAGTCAGTATTCCCAGTGATTGATAGAGTGATTTACATGAGGCTCTTTGTCTTGGATCCTGTCATAATTCTAATTATTCTCTTTTGAACTAAAAAGATTTTTTTTGCTTTTAGTAGAGTTTCCCCAGAAAATAATACCATATTCAAGTATCGAATGAAAATAGGCAAAGTAAATCATTCAGTGTCTTTAGGCTACTAATAGGGTACATTGTTCTAATCACATAACAGGCCCTACTCAACTTTGGAAGGATTTTTCCAATTTATATTATTATCTAATTCTAACCCTAGGAATTTGGTATTATTTACTTCTTCAATTGAGTTGTTAATGAAGACATTTTGTTGCCCTTGGTTTTTGGAGTGGTTAGCACTGAATTTTATGAAGTTAGTTTTCTCCATGTTTAACGGTAACCCATTAATTGAAAGCCAGTCAGTTATATGTTTTAGTGTGGCCTTCACTTTCCCTTCCAACTCTTCCAAATCTTTAGCAGCAACTAACAGACTTGTGTCATCAGCATACATAACTGGACTTGCAAGCTGTTTAGCTACATGAGGAAAATCATTCATATAAACAATAAACAAGGGAGGACCCAGGATTGATCCCTCTGGTATGCCGCTTTTTATTTGCAAATCGATTCTTGTATCCCACTTTGTGAGTTAATTTGGACTTTTTGTTTCCTGTTCTTAATATAAGTTTTGAACCAGTTCCAACCTACTCCATCATGGCAATGATTGTACAAGATGTTTTAGGTTCCTGTAACCGTGCATCATGAGCAAAGTATGAAGAGAGGAAAACCAACAAGATGCAACAATTAGATGTTTATTATTAACTTCTGTCATGCTACTACAAGAAATGTGGCCAGTGTCTGAAGAGACGAGAAAAAACCACGAGGTAGTGGCACTACATACAGGAGGGAACACAAAGGAGAGAATTCTACCATCGACATGGTGTGAAAATTTACCAGAACAGTATTCACAGTTGTGAAGGTACTGTCATTCATTCTATACATGGGTCGAAATAAATATAAATGATTCTGCTCAGCCATTACTCACATAGAGTCGCCACTGAAGCCCAGTATTGAAGGTCACCAATGCTACACATGTAGCTTATTCCTTAACTGAAGAGAAAGACAAAATTATCCTCCAAATACTGCAGACAAAATATTATTCCACTTATTCATACATGTCCATGGATCATCCTTCCCCTTCTGACAAAAACAAAATTAAAACAGTAAGTGTCTGCCAATCAATTTGGATATACAGGCAACCCACATTCCTCTGCTGGAAAGAATTCACACTGGCTCTGGGGCCCATCCACCTTCCTGTTCAATGGGAATTGTGAACACTGCCACGTTGTACAGCTGACCACTCAGCTAATCTAGTGCTAACATAAAGAATTAGTGCAGCTATACATTTACTCCGGGGACCATGGTAGCACAGTGGTTAAGGTGCTCAGATACAAATCAGAAGGTCGCTGGTTCGATCCCAGCTGGTGTCAGTGGATTTTTCATCGACATAAAATCCTTCCGATTACACTATGGCCCTGGGGTCGACTCAGCCTCTAACAGAAATGAGTACCAGGAGTATTTCCTGGGGATAAAGGTGGCCAGTGCGTAAGGCTGACAACCTACCACCATCCTGTGCTGGTGTCATGAAATCTGGGAACCTTAACTTCCTAGAACCCTCTGGGCCTGTAACAGGACTGCTTTACCTTTACCTTTAAACATTTACTCCCCCACATGCATCATGGCTTGCACAGGTAAACATTACTTCACTCTTCCCCACACAGCAATATATGAAGTGATTAAACAATACTCTGAATTACATCAATGGGAATACCGTATGCAAACAGTACACTGTGTGTAAAAAACTTCCTTGAAGTTGTGACACTCTGTTACCAACACTACAAATTTACCATTCAACCCATTAGTAAGCCATTTCAATCCTAGCAAACTTCTGATATTATCTTCCCATCCATGTGTTAATCCACTTTGATTTTCAAGTAATGTGCCCATGCAGATCTTGCAATTTCTATTCAAGTGGTCCATGGTAGGAGGGGCAGGCTGAAATTGCATGCACATCTGGGCAATGTGCATACGTTACATACTGTAATGTACGAGACAGAAAGAATCATCCAGTGCAATAATTTTCACAGAAAACAAAACTTTAGACACACAGCATCTACTACATTAACAAGTATCATGCAAAGTTTGTATTGTTATCTCATGAAGATTTGCCTGCTATACAATTTTTGTGTGATGTCTGCCTTTTTTTATGGAAATGAGAACAGAATACAAATACAGAGATTCTACTCTGTGGTTATATGTATTAGTATGACTGGTGTCTGTGTGTTACTGTCAGCCAATGGTCTGCTGTGCACAAGACATGCGAAAGTGTCGCTTGAAATGCTCCCGTCGGATAAATGTCTTACTGCACACAGCACATTCGAATGGTCTCTCTCCAGTGTGGGTGCGTGCATGCCGCTGAAGGCCTTCCTTAAGTGAGAACTGCTTTCTGCATACATCACACTGGAACCGCTTCTCCCCAGTGTGAGTTATAGAATGCTTCTGTAAGTAATCGTTCCGGGAAAACTGTTTCCCACAAACTATACAATGATAGGGCTTCTCACCAGTGTGAATGCGGTAATGCTTGCCCAAATCCCAGTCAGATGAGAACACTTTGTTGCACACTGGGCACTGGTATGCCTGGTCCACAGTATGGATACGAAAGTGTGTCTTCAAAATGCTATTGTCTGTAAACTGTTTTTTGCATACACTACACTGAAATGGTCTTTCTCCTGAATGGACACGGGAATGCCTCTTCAAATGCTCACGATCAATAAATTGTTTTCCGCACTCTTGACAGGGAAATGGCTTTTCTCCTGTGTGGGTCATTAGGTGCTTCCTGAGTTTGCATTTGGAAGAGAACTGCTTCCTGCATACACCGCAGATAGTGTCGCCACCCACAGCAAGGCCTGGACTGGAAGCACAGTTGCACAAAGAAAATGAACCTTAATGGGCACTTGAATGAGGCAAACAAATGAACAACACACCTCTAAAAAAGCCCTAGTAAGTTATTACATGAAACAGTGCCTTGCTATTATCAGTGTTAAAGCTGCATGGTCTGACCCATTCCAGGTTTGACCCTAGGAATAAGCTTCCTTGAGGTATAAGGTTTTTATTTAAAACTAGTATAATTTTTTTATGAAGGTTTGCATCGGCAAGTCAATGTTTGTTCTGCACACTCGTTGAATTCCTGCCTTGGGTTCTCCACTTAGCAACCTCTGCTGCATGTGGGGATCATATTACAGAACAGATGTTGGCTGTCCAACAGAGTAACTTAGTTTGTGGTGTGGCACATTTTAGCCAATCAGCTTCAACCCTGCAGTCACGCGATACTAGCCTGTCTTTGAATTTTTGCAATGCATGATTAAAGAAAGGCAAGGAAACATTATCCACATGACTCTTTCGAAGTATCAGGCAGCAGGCAGGATGTAAGTATGTGTGCTCTGGTGGAACATCAAGTGATTTGATTACAATAAAAGAGGCTGTTTTCTGTAACTTCAATTTGACATATCCACCCTGTTGTCTCCATCCCCCCCCAATATTCCCTGTGATGAAAGAGGATCACTAGAAAGGCCAAGAACAATACAAATACCAACAGCCATTTAAGTAAAGATTTTGAAACTCAGTGTCATAACAAATCTTAAAAACAAATACAATTTTGTTACACTAGGTTACATGTAGACTCAAGGCTTTGCAACTACAATTCATGAAATTAAAACACTACACAGCAGAAGTGGCAGTGAGTGAACTTTTCAGGTTATGTATAATGTTATGTAAATTAATGGGAATACATTCTAATGAACACTATGAAAAGAACTAGATCTCCATACTAAATAAGCACTAAGTTACCACGCCTGCTATTTGGTAGAATTTAAAGGAAGGCAGATGACATCTTGATGGTCTTCATTAGTTTTCTCTGCCGCGTGCTAGGTGTGTCTCAGAAAACAAATCTACCATACGGCACAGAAATCCAAAGGAAGCCCACCAACTGATCAACCATCATCATGAAAATCTGAAAACCTAGATTCAAGTCTTGTTTAACAAATGATTTGCCACTACAATTCAGACATAATATAGCAATAACACACTCACCTACTTTACAGTTATCATGTATAACAACTGTGTCTGGGATTTATACATTAGTGGGCATTTATCATTTCGAAGTGTGGGGAATTTCTAATGACATTGAAGAAAAGTATTATAGATTTACCATTTGAGAAATGCACCATAATGTGTCTGATAACAGAAGGGATTTCAGGAGAATTGCTAAGAAGTAATGACAAGTTCAAAATTCGTGGATAAGGAGGATTTTGAAAGCTATCTTATAACTGCATCTTCAGTAGGAAAATGAGAGTCAAAGGCCAGTGCCCTGAGACTAAAAATAAGTTATAAATAAAAATAATGAGTAAGTGGGACCTACAGGATAATGGTTCACACATATACAGAAAATGATTAGTTGATACCTAAAAATAATTCATCCTGACACTTGAAATTAAGTCAGCTTACTGTAAAACTACCTGGATTGTCCAAAAATACATGTAAACATATTGCACCATTATTTAACTCTGTACATTGACTGTGCAACTACATTACATATACAATATTTATTACCAACCTTTTGCACCATGTTTTTATTTGTTATTAATTATTGCTCCTTTCCAGTTTGTGACCCTTTCTGATTACGACTAAGTCTAAACAATTTCAGCAATTCTTGTTTTTGAATGTTAAAGAAAACTAGAGGTTTAAATGTTATTTATAGTATTCATAATTTGTTCTTCTCTGACAGTTGTGGAATTAAAGATTGTCAAGATATCATCAACATAACTCTTATAGTAATTTATAGCTCTCATTTCGAAGATGCGCTTTAATATAAGTTGTTTGTAATACTGGAGAAAAATGTATATTAAAATAACAAATAAAAACTTTGTGCAACTAGTTGGTACTAAATATTGTATATGTTGCACTATTATACCTGCAGTCATAAAACTTGAGGCATGTCCCATGTTCATCATTATTCAGTTTATAATCTTCAGCTGGACCTTCCTGCAACAAATGAATGGTCTTTTTGTACACCTCTGAAGCCATGAAGATTTAAATAAACAAGTGTCTTTAACACTAAAAGTTTCAAGAACAACAATGTACACAGATGAATAGCAGTTAATATTTTTGCCAGCTGTCACCAGAGTCAATGCATCAATCCCTCTGTTAAGAATGACAGTTCAGCCTTATTACTCCTCAGCAATGAATTAACAGAAATCAATATCTTAGCTGTAAATAGTTTTATAGGGGGCACATATTTACAGATGCAGGAATGAATTAGCATATAGGTGTCTAAAGGTGACAAATGGATGAATAATGGGTATAGTGCAGTTAAACATTTACAAGGAAAGATGCTGAAAAAATGTAATTTGGCTTGTCTTGTGCTATGCCCACCTGATGGACAATTATGTGTGCTGAATTACCACATTTGTTTATTTTTTAACATTTCACTGTGAGTCTTCTATTGACAGCTCCCTCATGCAAAAACTAACCAATTTACTTGCCCTTGAAATGTCACTGAACCACACTAAGCTTTAATGTTTCTGATAGAAGGACATATAAAACATTCACATTCTACGACCGACATTTTTTTATTTGTACGACGACTTGTTCAACATCATAATTATGAAGGGCCCATGGAAGGAATATAATCCAATCACTCGTAAGTCATATAGGACTACATTTCTGTAACAAGATACTGCTGTCGTTTTTATAATGTCCTCTGCTGCTGCGATCAGGTACAAAAAATTGACACAGTTTTTACACATGAAATGAAATATTTCACTTTCCATCTTTCTAGTATCATTGGACACAAAAAAAAGGGAATTAATTTTGGCCCATACCATTTTTACTGTTAGTTTTCACAAGTTTTGTACGATGTGGACCAGCATACGTCAGTAGTATAAATATACACATCTGAACTTCTAGAGTAGCTTAATTTATGTCTCAAACAATGTGCTCACCTCTACTTCACACTTCACTTCAATAAAATTCACCGGCTCTGGTTCTTCTTGGTTCATGTCAGTATGCTGAATACCAATGTCAGAAGAATGTATTTCCTCTTTTGAAACAGGCTCCACCTTCATACCATCCATTTTGCACTGAAAACATTTTTCTTTTTTTATTTTTGCTTGTACAGTTAGCTATACAGAATGGTCATAACATCAACGACACTGACAAATCTAAAATTACAGAATATGGCATTTGTGTCCCATTTTACTATTACACACATCAGTTTACATGGTTACCAGGTTGTGACATGAAACCACACTTTCTATGGTTTCCAGCAGCCATGGTTATGATGTTGGGACATACAAATTACATATGAAGATAAACACATTTGTATAGCTATTGAAACAAAATTTCTGGGGCTATTTATAAATAGTAATCTCTCTTGGAAAACACATATTGAATGTATTAAGTCTACATTAAGCTCAGCATGCTATGCTATGGGGACAGTCAAACCATACATATCAATAAATACTCTGAAAATTATTTACTATTCCTACTTCCACTCCATAATGACCCATGGTCTATTACTTTGGGGTCACTCCTCAGACAGTATAAAGATTTTCAGGTTGCAAAAGAAGATTATTAGAATCATGATGGGTTATAGAATTAGTGACTCTTGCAGAAAATTGTTTTTTTAATTTAGAAATTTTACCACTTCCTTCCCAATATATCCTTTCTCTCCTTTTGTTTATGGCAAGAATTAAGAATAAGTTTCTGGTAAATTCTGAAATACGTCACACTGACACTAGACAACATGCAATTTTCACCAATCTTCTGTGAATTTGAATAAATATCAGAAGGGTGCGTTCAATTTAGATGGAAAGGTGTTTAACAAACTTCCTACATATATAAAAAATAGTCTGATATTCCCAAGAAATTTAAATTGGTTTTACAGAAATTTTTATACAAAAATTCTTTTACTCTCTGGATGAATATTTTGAACTTCAATAAAGTTAAATATATCTGCACATGATCTGGAATGGTATTTGAAAATTGATCAGATGAAGTCGATATGTATGTATGTTCCTTCTTTCTTTATCTACTAATCCATATCTTATATCTGTTTGTGTATGTAACACAATTACATGTATGTACCAATCTTTGTCTGTTATGCAGTGATATGGTAAATCATTTTCTTGGCCTGTAAGTACTGTATCTTTTAAATTGGTGCTCTAATGTTATTACTTTTTGTACTAAAATAACTTATGTAATGTTAAAACCTCAAATATTGTACTAGACCTAGTACGGAAAATTATTGTACACTTTTATATTGATTTCACTTCTAGACTTCTTAAGCAACTATGACTATTTCCATATCCCTGTGGATTTTGTAATCCTGTATGGATCCACAGAATAAAAATAGATGTAATGATATGACATGACATCACACCCCAGCTGGCATGTTCAGTGGTTTCTAGTTACCAGATAGTGATTACAGTATGTGTAGAACCCTCTTAAAATGTAGTCATTCATACTTGTCTGTGTAAGTTCATCATTTGCAAAAAGTAGTCAAATGCTTCATAGCTTATAATTATAGATGATAATGATGAAGAAAGGATTAATCATGTTTGACATTTTAAGCATGATAACAATGATCAATGAGTGCTGAGACTACTTGATCTCAGATGTTTCAAATGCATTAATAACCCAAATACAATTACAGTAATGAGTTAATAAATCCATTAAAAAAAGTTATGATAGAGGATGTGGGTTAGCATTCACATATAAAGCCAGCCTGTCTTACAACAGGCATGTGGCTAGTTTAATAGTAATTCATTCTGTGAATATTTATAATATTTTTTCTGTTTCAAGAGTCAACATAAAACATAAGCCTTAAATATCATAGGTCAATGTTCATGCTCATACATGTTACTACAGTATCATTTGTATCAGCTTTTAGGACATGTCACATTGGCATATTTTTTGAATTTACAAAGACACATGATGTTTTAAAACACAACATATTGTTGGAGAAAATGAATTCTTTTGGTGTGAGAAGAAATATAAACTGAAGGTTTAAATACCACCTGACGGATCAAAAGCAGTTTGTCGAAATAAATGAAAGTGATTACATAAACCTTAGACAGGATAAATATTTGTCCTATTGCATAATACTAACACATGGGTGCCAAAGGGCTTGGCACTTGGCTCTCATCTATTTTTAATATATATAAATTACCTTCCTTTAAATGTAAAGGAGGCAGAGTTGGTTTTGTTTGTGGATGATACTAACTTATTAATCATTCACAGAGATGAAAATGTTTTACATCACAAGGTAAATGAGGTTATGAAGCTAGAATATTGGTTTCAAAAAAATAACCTTATGATAAATGTTGGAAACACAGCAGCAATATCATTTCACACAAAACATAAGTCCATTTCCTACAATATGTAAAATCACTTTCAGCAATATGGATAATTCTTACAAATCAGAATCAAAATTTCTTGGTATTCATATTACAAAAAATTTGAAATGGAAAGCTCATATACATTGATTAAGTTTAAAAGTGAGCATAGTATCCTATATTATTAAATTATGAGTTCTTGTATGATAAGTACTATTTATCATTCTAAATTTCAATCACTGCTAAGATAAATTATAATATTTTGGGGGGCAGATAATGAAAGTATACCCAAATTTAAGCTAAAGAAAAAGGTTATTCAGCTGTTGTGTGGTGTTCGTATTGGTATATCTTGTAAACAACTATTTAAGGATTATAAGATCTACAGTGACTTCTCTATATGTACTTGAAGCGATAGTTTTACAAAGAAGTATAAAAACTCACTGGAGCACAATGTAAACGTACATGATTATAATACAAGGAACAAAATGGATTTACATGTTTTGCCACGTAATATGGGCTTCTTTTAAAAAAGTGTGACTAACATGGAAATCTTCTTTTAAAAAAGTGTGACTAACATGGAAATTTGATTATATAATAAAGCGCCTGTTAATATAAAAAAGTGCAAGTATAAACCTTTTAAAATAAAATTATATTACAATGAATCATGCATTTTACTCAATAGCTGAATTTTTATCTTACTGATCAGATGACACGCAGAACAATGTTACAATTAGCCATATTACTTTATAACATTATGTTCCTGTGCTGACGTAAAATACTGATATTATTAATAGTATTACGTTCAATATAAGGCTATGTTATGCTTGACGTATACAGTCCCATGTTTGGCCAGCTGGATGAAATAAGGAATTGAACTGAATATCATATATACCCACTTCTCATATGAACCGCATACGGATCTGCGAAGTAGAATAACTCTTATATGAGAAATCAGCGTTTAATACGCACATTATCTAACTCTCAAACCTTACCAACTACATGGATCAATCCTGCCAGAACATATCTGTTTGGCACAAAATTTCTTCTCTACATCAGACACAGATTACCTGACACAACTGTGACGACATAGCACGTTACCAATCATGGATGAACGGAGAAGTTTGGATGATTCCAACAGTGCCATTTTGCCGCGGATCCGACTTTTTTTTTTTAAAGTACTAACTCGAGGCAAAAAATTAATTTTCCCATGAAGCTCTTTCCCATTACATGAATTGGAAACAAGCGGAATGAAATGATTTCAATTTTATGTTAACAATAGTGTCATGACCAAAGTTACGCGCGCTGCATGTGGTTTAGTGCTAGTACATTGGATGCATGTTTGCTAATCGTAGTTAGTGTCAGTACATAGGCCAGGTTGTTTTGTGATCATGGTCCAGTATTTGAATGAATGCGCTTTCAATTCTCAATTTATTTAACGTTCCATAGATCACAATAGCAAGCGAAGGGATGTGGAACAAGTCTACTGCAATTGATAGGTTAAAAAATACAATAAAAATTATACACATATGTAGAATCGAAAATTCGGTTCTAGGTCAGAATTTGATATAAAATGAAAACTAATAATTAAATAACAATACAGTAGGTTAAAACTGAATCAGAATAGATTTTAGACAGTTTTATCAATTGCACCAGAAGAACGGATATCGATGACCATAAGATAATGTAATAGATTACAAACAAGTACTAACAGATTAAATGGTCTTCAGTACAAACATGTGAGTATTGCATAGTTAATAAAGCAGTATTTGCACATCACAGATTTGCTATGGGTTTATACAAAAAATATTCATCTAAGGACTAGAAGGAGTGTGCATGTAAAAATCTTTTTAGATTAATTTCAAATTTCCTAGGGTTATTAGATGTTTCTTTAATATATCGAGGAAGAGTGTTGAAAACCTTTATGCCCATGTAATACACTCCTTTTTGAAATATAGTCAAGTTTGCGTTGGGCTGATAAAAGTCAAGCGATTGTCTTGTATTCTTAAGACA
>Ga0209755_10008393_pt1 | contig 11060 bp, 9 predicted proteins | sample TergutCo191P1_FD_187301 | JGI IMG/M metagenome (GOLD analysis project Ga0209755, IMG submission 187301) | Cornitermes sp. P1 segment gut microbial communities from Petit-Saut dam, French Guiana - Co191P1 (SPAdes) (version 2) | ecosystem: Host-associated > Arthropoda: Insects > Digestive system >... | reverse complement strand
AGGTTGTATTTCTCTCTCCCTACAGTCCGGAGCTTAACGATATTGAACCCTTTTGGTCTTGGTTGAAAAATCGGCTGCGTAAGGTTCTCCCTTGTTTTGACGATTTCGACTCTGCTTTGTCAGACTGCTTTAAGGTTGTTTGAGTATAGCAAACAAAAAAGTGCGCCCGGCGCACAGCGAAAACCGGGGACACGTCTTCGGGTGTGAGCGTTCTCTCGTAGCCGGGTTTAGTTTCCTGGCAAACAAAAAAAGCGGGTTGTACCCGCTTCCAGGGTGAAGATAAGCCGGGGGTTCGCCCCTACCTCGGGAAAAACTTTTCGGATGCGGGGGGGATAGTGCCATGCGCATCCTGTGGTAATTTGTCAAGGACTTTTTAATCGCTTAAAATCTAAAACAGAAAATAGGTTCGATTTGTGGCTACTTATCCTCTCCAGTATGCTATAATTTATTTACTAACCATAATGGAGGAATTGGGATATGAGTAAAAACATAATCGTGTTGTCTGGCTCACCACGAAAAGGCGGTAGCACCGATAAACTAGCCGCAGCCTTTATCAACGGGGCAGAGTCCACAGGAAAAAACGTCATGCAGTACAGAGTAGCCGATATGTCAAGAAGAGGGTGTACAGGCTGTGCTTACTGCTTTCAAGAAAAAGGTAAGTGTGCCATTAAAGACGATATGACTGAAATATTAGAATCAATCCAAAAAGCAGATGTTATTGTGTTTGCTTCACCTGTTTATTTTGCTAGTGTAAGCGGTCAACTAAAACTGGCATTAGACCGTACAACCGCTTTAACAGGTGTGAAAATGTCTGAAAAACAGGCTGTATTGCTTATGACTTGCATGAGTAAAGAGAGTGCAGAGCCAGCGATTGCAATGTACAAAGTAACTTTGCCTTTCAAAAAATGGAATGATGCAGGCGTGATTATTGCTTCGGGGCTTAATGGACAGAATAGCATTGATGGTTTTGATGAACTTGAACAAGCTCGAAAATTAGGGCAAGAAATCTAAAATTAAATATGTCCTTATAAGGTTACAGCACCCGCAGCCGAAAAGTATTTCCCGACGGGGCTTTGGCTTCTGCAAATTTTGCAGCAGCCCTCACGCCGTCATTCCGGGCTTCTCATTTCGCAACAGCCAAAAGCGGGTACATGGGGAACTAAACCCGCCGGTCGAAGTGGGGGATTTCGCCTGGTGGGGCATTGGGGTGGGTGATGGTTTTTGGGCTGTCAAGCACGGTGTACGCTTCGCCCGGCGGCAAAAATGAAAACGAATCAAGGCTGTAGCCGCTTTGTGCAAGCAAATCGGAAAGTTTGTGGATATTGTTTCGCACGGCGGCTACGATTTCGTCGCTTTCAAGCCGAAATTGGCAGTTGATACCCCGTGCGTTTTTTTGTACATACGTTTCAAAATGTCCCAGTGCGGCGGTGTCAAGTGCGATTAATGCGCTCGTACTCTCGCCGTTTCCGCCGCCGCTTCCGGATTTTTTTGCATCCCTGTACACGTGAAGCGAGGTTTGAGTTTGCTGACCGTTGTGGAAAAGCGGCAATTGCACATATGTTTGGTTGCGAATTTGCTGGGTGAAATCCACCTGTGCCTCCAGCGTGCGTGCCTCGCTTAAAACCCGTGCAGCATCAGGGGTTTCACGGCCTGCAAGTGCGGTTTGCACTTCTCGCAAAACCTCACGCAATTCGAAAAGATATTTCTCTATTGCCTGGGGGGTGCTGTTTTCCAGGGGGAAGAGGAGAGGGGAGGGAGGGGAGTTGAGAGTTGAGAGTTGAGAGTTGAGAGTTGGTTGCGGGGTTGTGGATTGTTGGGGGATTTTTGCGGGGATGGTTGGGTCTTGTGGTGTCTCGGGCGTTTTTTGGGGGTGAGGTGGGAGGGTGGTGGGGAGTTGGGAGTTGGGAGTTGAGAGTTGAGAGTTAGGTGGATTTGGTTGGGTTGGGGCGGCTGGCGGGGCGGGGCTGGGTTGCGCTTGCGTGGTAGGGTTGGTGATGGGTTGTGCTTGCTGTGCGGGAGTGGGCGGGGATTGTGGAGTTTGTTGTTGTGCGGGTTGCGGCTGAGAGTTTGCCGGAGGGGGTGCTGTTTGCGGTGTAGGTTGTTGTGCCAGTTGTGGGGCGGCTTGCGTTTGAGTTTGTGCTGGGGCTTGCGGGGTCGTTTGCTGGGGGGATTGGGAGTTGAGAGTTGAGAGTTGAGAGTTGAGAGTTTGGGGGGTGGGCTGGGTGGGTTGGGGTTTTTGTGCTGTTTGTGGTTGTTGCTCTGTTTGTGTGGGTTGTTTTTCGGCTATGATTTTTTTTAGCTGTGCGGCAAGCTGGGGGTCTTGTAGGTCGTTTATTGCCGCAAGTAAATTATTTATTTGGGCGGAAATTTTTGTTTGTCCGCTGGCAAAGCCCTCAAGTTGTGCGGCATTGGCTTCGGTCATACGCATATTGTTTTGCATCAAAAACAACGCCTTTTGCGGCGTTCCTGTTAGTTTTGCGGCTTGGTTCATCTTGCCCACATTTTCTTTTGTGAGGGGAATGCCCGCATCCAGCATAAGCCGTAGCATTTCCTTGTTTTTTGCGGTTGCTTTGTAGCCATAGCTAAGAAGCGTTTGCGTTAGCTGTTCCTCCGGCGTTAATGTTTCCGCCATTTGCACGGGAACTGCTTCCGCCGCCGCCACCGGAATTTCCGGATTCACCGGCACTTTCGCTGCGCCATCCGCCAACATTGGCGCAACATTGGGCTTGTAAGTAATCTCCATAATAAGTTCCTGGGGGGAAAACTTTTTTTAAGAAAAAAGTTTTCCCCCCAGACCCCCTTTCAAAAAAACTGAAATTTGAAAAGTTGCTACGCATCCAATGTTAAAGTTTTTTGTCTCACTTTTTTTCAAAAAAGTTTGGGGGCAACGCTCCCAGGGTTTCTGCTGTTACCGTTGCCCGGATGAAGATGCCATCTTCACGGTAATCGCAGGTGTGGACTTGGCCGGTGGCGTAGATTCTTGAAACGATTGCGCCGGAATCGGGCGGCAGAAGCACTTCGATTTCTGTGCGCAACTCGGATAGCTTTTTGGTTATGGCAGCTTTAAGCGGGTCTATGCCCGTTCCTTTTTTTGCAGAAATTAGCACATTATCCGCACCACCTGCGAAATTTTCTGCATCCGGCAAAGCGTCACATTTGTTGTAAACCGTTAAAGTTGGGTTGGTGTGCGCCTCAAGCTGTGTGAGAACATCGGTGACAACTTCCATTTGCGCATCACGATTTTCCGCCGAAATATCCACAACGTGCAACAGCAAATCTGCAAAACGTGCCTCCTCCAGCGTGGCACGAAAAGCATTTACAAGGTCGTGGGGGAGTTTGTTTATAAAGCCAACGGTGTCCACCAAAATAAACTCGCCGCTGCCGTAATTTACACGCCGTGATTTTGGGTCCAGCGTGGCAAACAGCTTGTCTTCCGCAAGCACATCACTGCCGGAGAGGGTATTTAGAAGCGTAGATTTTCCGGCGTTTGTGTAGCCCACCAGCGCAACAACAGGCACGTTAGACCTCTCCCGTGCGGCACGTTGCACCTGTCGGCGAGATTTCACTTTGTCTATTTCCCGCTCCAGCTCTGTTAGACGTTTGCGCAGTAGCCTGCGGTCAACCTCAAGCTGGGTTTCGCCCTCGCCACGGCGGGCACCGCCACCACCGCCGCCGCCACCTGCCATCTTGTGAAAATGCCCCCAGTAGCCCGTCATCCTGGGTAGCAGGTATTTTGTTTGGGCAAGCTCCACTTGAAGCCGCCCCTCGTGGGTGGATGCACGGGACGAGAAGATGTCCAAAATAAGCGCAGTGCGGTCGATGATTTCGATTTTTTTGCCCACTTCCTTTTGAATGTTGCGGATTTGCGAGGGCGTTAGTTCGTCATCGAAAATAATTGTATCGGCGTTTAGGCGAGAGAGTTCTAGTACCATTTCGTGCAGTTTGCCATAGCCCAAATAGTACGTTTTGTCCGGCCTGGGGCGAGGTTGAATAACTTGCCCAACCGTGATAAACCCTGCGGTGTCTGCCAGCTGGCGCAGTTCGGCAAGGGTGTTTTTTCCGTCTATGCCGGTTAGTATTGCCCGGGCAATTTCCGCTTCGGCTTTTTTCGCCTCGGGCGGGCGAATGCGCACGTCTGCAAGTTCTATTTCCTCCCAGAGGAATTCGTCCGGGATTTCGGCAATTTTATAAGGCCCGTAAAGGTTTACGGAAATGTCTTCGCTCGGCAAAATTTCGCCCAAAATCGCAACTTGCATTTTGTCCGCCACGCCGCCCACCACACCGATTGATGCCATTGCGTCCAGCTTCAGGCTTTTTAGCGATTGTATATCCACCCGGGAAAGCATTGCGTTGCCGCCGGGGTGCGTATGCACGCACCTAAGCCCCGACAGTCGCCCGTCGGAGCGGCGTTTTTTTAGTGCGGGCAAGCTAACCCGGTCTTGCTCGCCAACTATTACCGTTTCCACACGGCCGCCACGCTCCAGGTACACCATAGCTTCACGACCGGTGGCTTCGGTAAAAAAAGCCAGGGCATCAAAAATATCATGCGGGCAAAATTCCTTGCGTTCCGCACGTATTTCGTAAATCGACTCTAGCCGCTGGATGTACGATTTGCGTACGCCATCGGTATTTCCCAGAACTTTTTGCATAGGCACTCCTCTCCAAAAAAACTGGAATGGGGTCGGGTTTTTCAAACGAAGTGGTTAGTGACACCAACCATTTCATTGCGTGCGTCTTTTGCGAATAGTATTGCCCACAATAAGCGGAACAATTATAAACACCGCAAGAATCATTAGCGGGAAGAACGCACCGGCAAAAAATACCACGATATTTTGCAGTGTGTTAAGTGTGCCGTCTACAGAATCGCCAAAGGCACCGCCCAAACGCTCGCCAAATGTGAACGCCGCTGGCACAGGCTCTTCTTCCTCGTACATATCAAACAGCGTTACCGCAATTGTGGAAAATGCAATTTGCCCGGCCATGGTGTTAAGCCGTGAATTGTACCGCTCTATGCTTTGGCGGGTGTTTGACAGGCGAGTTTCCAGCGCAAGCAAATCGTGGATGTTTTCCGCTTCATCTATAAGTGCGAGAATGCGCTCTTCCTCGATGCGGCGGGTGGCAAGATTGCCCGCCATATCGTAAAATTCGTCGGTTACGTCACGGGCTTGGCTGTTGGTAGAGCGCACATCTGCAACGGCGTGTACTGCGGCAAGTGTGTCTTCAAACTGCGCCGCCGGAACTCGCAACACAATAGAAAACATCCGCCGCCCGTGATTTGTAAGCATTTCGGATTCGATATAACCGTTTTCGCACAGGATATTGTGCCGTAAATCTGCCACGGCACGGTCAAAATCTTCCGATTCCATTCCTGTTTCCATTTCAACGGATGCGTTTTGGATTACGTGACGCACTCCGGTTTCGGCAATGTCTTCCCAGTCCGGTTGCGGTGGAGCAATGCCGGGCGTTGCCGGGGCTTGCGCCATTGGTGCGGGCGGCGAGTCCACAACTGCCGTATTCCACGTTGCAAACCCGCCCACTTCATCGAGTGCCAACTCGGCGAAATCGTGGCTTAATCCATAGCGTTGGTTGACAGCCCCGCCGCGGAGAGTGAAGCTTTCCTCCATGGGTGCAGGCTCGCTATCCCAGGTTAGAGTGTCTACCACGGGTGCATTCATAAATTCCGCATCGCCGGCGCAAGCGGCGAAAAATAAAAGTGCGATAACCGCACACAAAATCAGTTTATTCGTCCTCATTTTTGACCTCCTCGGTTTGCAAATCGTCTCCGACCTTGCCCTTCTCGCTTTCCGAAGAATCGTCTCCGGCTTCGAGAGAACGCTCGGCTTTGTTTGTTCGTCCTCGGTTATCGCTGTGCGCCGTGCGCACCACCTTGCGTGCGATTAGTGCGGCTATTCCCAGTACAACTGCCCAAATTATGAGGGGTAGGCTAATTCGTGCGAAAAACACAAGTGCGTTTTGACCGAAAATTCGTGTCTGCTCCCATGAGTTAGAAAACGCACGGCTAACCCGCTCGCCAAAACCCGGCGGTTCGTCCGGTTCGTGCGGCTCGTCCGGCGGTTCAATAAGCGTTATGTGGATAATTGGGCTTGCCGCTGTAGCACGCAAAAAATTGCGCCGCCCAATTAGCCCATCACGGTCACGGGAAACCCTGGCAAGCCTGTCGTTTACGGCGATAAGCACATCCAGAGACGTACTTGCCGCCATCATCAGCGTAAGCCGCTCCATTTCTTGCGACAGCACGGCTATCCGAACATCCAGGTTTAGAATTTCCGCACCATGATACTGGGAATGCTCGGACTCGAACTGCACATCGCCCAAGTTCCGCAACACTTCCTGCACGTGGCGGAAAGCCCATTCGTCTACACGCCGTGTAAAATTCGCATGGCGTGCGCCCTCTGCAAGAAACACAAACGAGTCTGCGTTGTAGCCGTTTAGCCCTGCGATAATATCGCTTGCCGCCAAAATACACTCCACCTCAATTTGAATAGAGTGGTTGCGCCCAAGCTCTCGCCCCTGCACCACGGCAGGAACAGCCAAAAAAATTGAAACCACTGTTGCGAAAAAAATCATAATTCGCATCTGCATCACCTCAAAAAGTAATACCTATGCGGCGAATTTAATATTACAGGGTATCACCACGCACACAATACATCATATTTTTGGATATCTTCATCCGCAGTCAAAACAATCATGCCTTCAGCCGTAGCTGTTGCAATAATCAAACGGTCGAATGGGTCACGGTGGTGAAAGGGGAGATTAGTGATAATATTTTCAAGATGCGATTGTTCAATTGGCAATACAATAAACCCATTTTGCGAAATCATGTGCCATATTCCGGAGAGTCCACCATCAAAAGAAAGTTTTCCAATGCTATATTTTATCGAAAACTCCCACAATGAAGCCACACTTACATATTTTTGAACATTTCCGTCCTCAATAATACTTGCTGCATTTTCACTTAACTCGGCAGAATCTTCGAAAAACCATAGAAATGCGTGAGTATCGAGCAAATATTTCATTCCATAAACTCCTTGAAATCATCAAGCGGTGCGTCAAAATCGTCTGACATCCACATTTTGCCCTTCATACAACCACGCTTGTAGGGCATATCAACTACGCTTGCCGTTTTAATCGGCTCAACAAAAGTAATAATTACTTCGTATTCCTCTTTTATGGCAATCGGCTGTGTAGGCTTGAAATTTACACCATCATAAATTGCTTTTACGGCATACATGGATTTTCCTCCCGCAGTTTACGCATTATAAAGCTCCATAAACTCATCCCCGGTAATCGTTTCTTTATTGAAGAGGTACTCTGCAATTTCGTTTAGTTTGCCTTCGTTGTCGCTCAATAATTCTAGGGCTTTTTGGTAGCAACCGTCGATGATACTGCGTACTTCGGCATCAAGCTCTGCGCCGGTTTGGTCGCTCACTTGCAAAACGGTGCGCCCGTCCAGGTAGCGATTTTGCACGCTCTCAAGCCCCATCATCCCAAACTTGTCGCTCATGCCGTACATAGAAACCATAGACCGTGCCATTTGCGTAGCCTTTTCGATGTCGTTGCTGGCACCTGTGGTTTTTGTTTGGAAGATGACTTCCTCTGCGGCACGGCCTGCCATAAGCACAATTATTTCTGCAAGCATCTCGTCTTTCGAGTGCATATATTTTTCTTCCTCGGGCGCAGAAAGCACGTAGCCTAGCGAGCCTTTTGTGCGTGGCACAATGGTGATTTTTTCAACGGGCTTTGCGTCCTTTTGCACCGTGCGTGCCAGTGCATGGCCGATTTCGTGGTACGCCACGATGCGTTTTTCTTTTTCCGTCATTATGCGGTCTTTCTTCTCTTTTCCGGCGATTACAACCTCTACGGCTTCTAGCAAATCTTCCTGCGCAACTTCCTTGCGCTTCATGCGCACAGCGTGAAGTGCGGCTTCGTTTATCATGTTTGCCAAATCTGCGCCCGCCGCACCCGGCGTAATCATTGCGATGCGTTTCAGGTCAACTTTTTGCGACATTTTCACTTTTTTTGCATGAACCGCAAGAATATCCACCCGTCCTTTGAGGTCTGGCAGTTCTACATTAATTCTGCGGTCGAAGCGGCCCGGGCGAAGCAACGCTTTATCCAGAATTTCGGGGCGGTTTGTTGCGCCAAGAATTACAACGCCTTTGGATGAATCGAAACCGTCCATTTCTGCAAGGAGTTGGTTTAGTGTCTGTTCACGCTCGTCATTACTGCTCATAGAGCTGTCACGACTGCGGCCTATTGCGTCAATTTCATCTATGAAGATAATGCACGGCGATTGCTGGTTTGCCTGCTTAAACAAATCTCGCACTCGTGATGCGCCAACGCCAACAAACATCTCTACAAAATCCGAACCGGATAGGGAAAAGAACGCAACGCTTGCCTCCCCTGCAACGGCCTTGGCAAGAAGGGTTTTTCCCGTCCCCGGCGGGCCTACGAGAAGCGCGCCTTTGGGCTGTGTCGCACCTATTTCGGCGTATTTTTCCGGGTTGTGCAAAAAGTCTACAATTTCGGTTAGGCTGTCCTTTGCCTCTTCCTGACCGGCAACGTCTCCAAATGTGACTCCCGTTTTTTTCTCCATGTACACCTTGGCATTGGATTGACCAAAGCCCATAACGCCACGGCCGCCCATCATTCCGCCCATCATTCGTCTGAGAAGCATGAACATGAACAGGATAATCAAAATAGGCATAACCACTTGAAAGAATACGACTTGCAGCCAGTTTGTAGAAATGATAGGTGCGTAATATTCCACGCCGTGGTCGTGGAGAGTGGCACGCAAAACGTGGTCGGTAAAACGCCCTGTGTACACCACACGACCGGCGGCTTCCATCTCTTCATAGAGGTCTGCTGTCATGGGTGCAAGCATTTGCCGGAAGAATGCAACAAGAGTTGGCGGCGGGGGCGTGGCGATTATTTCCGCATCTTCATCGGGAACAAGCGTGATAATAAGCCTGTCCGGGCGAACTACAACTCGCTCTACAAGACCGGCTTCGAGTTTCTCGATAAATTCGCTGTAGTAGATGCGTTCGGTTTCGTTTGCGAAAAGCGAACCCCACAGCATATTTATAAGCATAAACATAGAAAACGCCACCACAAGCAGCATTATCCCATTAGGTAAACGCGGCGGAGTTGGCGGCGTTTTTTTGTCTCGTTTTTTATCTTCCACAGGTTACTCCTTTTTTAAGACCTTGGGGCGGGTTGTGCAATTTCGTGAAACGTAGCCTTTAGCGCATCATACAGCCCAACATACACCGGGTAGCGTTTGTCGTAGTTGGCGGCGGCGGTTTCGTTTGGGGTGAAAGTTTCGGTTACGCTTACAAGTGCGGCGCAAGCGGCTTCAACGGATTCGTATGCGCCGGCACCCACCATTGCAAGAATTGCCGCACCAAAGGCAGGGCCTTCTTCGGACTGCATTTTCTCCACCCGCAGGCGAAGAATATCTGCAACCATTTGGCACCACAGGGGCGATTTTGCGCCGCCGCCTATTATTCTCGCCGTTGTGACGTTTGCGCCAAGCCCTTGCACACGAGTGAGAATATCCCGTAGCGAAAAGGTCACGCCCTCCATTACCGCTTGGGTCATTTGGGCACGGGTTGTTGTTAGCTCCATGCCCACAAATGCGCCACGTGCGTTTGAGTCGTTGTGTGGGGTGCGCTCGCCGGAAAGATAGGGCAAAAAGTACGTAGAATTTGTGCCATCGGCTACTATTTTCTTCCGTTCCTCTTCGTAATTGGATGTTTGCAAAATTTCGTTTATCCACCATTTGTTTGAACCGGCGGCGGATAAAGTTACGCCCATGAAATGATACCGCCCCGTGGCATGGCAAAACGAGTGAATTGCCGCCGGCGAAGTATCCACGGCAAAATTATCTGCCGCCACAAACAATACGCCGCTTGTACCCAGTGAGACGGAACACATTCCCTTTTCCACCACGCCACAGCCAACCGCACCCACAGCTTGGTCGCCGCCGCCAATCACGACTTTTGTTTTGGCGGAAAGCCCTGTTTTTTTTGCGGCTTCATCAGTGACGGTTCCCACTGCTTCATATGAATGAAAGAGTTTTGGCAGTTGCGATTCGTCTATATTGCAAATTTCCAACATTTTTTTAGACCAGGATTGATTTTTTACATCCAAGAGAAGCATCCCCGAAGCATCGGAGAAATCTGTCGCAAAAACGCCGGAGAGCTTGTACGCCACGTAGTCCTTGGGAAGCATGAACTTTTTCGCACGGGCAAAAATATCCGGCTCGTTTTCCTGCACCCATAAAATTTTTGGCGCAGTAAAGCCGGTTAATGCCACGTTTGCGGCGTTTTCCAAAAGCACCTTGCGCCCCACTTCGCTATTCAGGTAGTCACATTCTTTTTGGGTGCGTTGGTCATTCCAAAGTATTGCCCTGCGAAGCACATTATTAGCCTCGTCCAGCATCACAAGTCCGTGCATTTGCCCGCTAAAGCTAACGGCGGCTATCTCGCCCAAACCCGCAGTTAGCTCTCGCAGACCGCAAGCGGTTTTTTCGAACCAGTCGTCCGGGTCTTGCTCGCTGTGGCCGTTTTCGCCAAGATACAGCGGATATTCACGGGAAACCGTGCCAAGAATCGCCCCTTTTTCATCCGCCGCAACAAGTTTTACCGCCGACGTTCCTATATCTATGCCAATTGTAATCACAAAATCACGTCCGTTTCCGTAAGGGTTTTCAAAAAATTGTACCAATTTGCGAAGAGAATTGCAAATGTGCGCCCGGCGCACGGCGATAGCCGGGGACACGTGAACGTGCGTGCGCATTCTCTCGAAGCCGGATTTGCTTTGCGGGTGTTGGGGATGTTGCAAAATTTGCAACAGCCCTTTTTTGTCTGTCGGGAAATTGAACCCGGCAATGGGGTGAGAGAATGCGAATGCTCGAAGATGTGTCCTCGGTTTGCGCCCCTACCTCGGGAAAAACTTTTCGGATGCGGGGGACGCGCACGGCACTGTCCCCCGCATCCGATAAAGTATTTCCCGACGGGGCTTTGGCTTCTGCAATC
>Ga0209755_10008392_pt1 | contig 11061 bp, 10 predicted proteins | sample TergutCo191P1_FD_187301 | JGI IMG/M metagenome (GOLD analysis project Ga0209755, IMG submission 187301) | Cornitermes sp. P1 segment gut microbial communities from Petit-Saut dam, French Guiana - Co191P1 (SPAdes) (version 2) | ecosystem: Host-associated > Arthropoda: Insects > Digestive system... | reverse complement strand
CAATGACATGCTGCAAACTACTGCAACAAGCCAAAATTGATGCCATCTTCTTGCCAAGTATTATTACAGGGGGTGAAACATGGGTTTGTGTCTCTGACTCTGAGACAAAACAATTTTCATCAGAATGGAAGATGCTGTTGTGCTGTTGTCACCTCAGCTGACAAAAGCAAGGCAAGTTGAGTCAAAAATCAAGGTAGTGCTGATAACATTTTTTGACATGGAGGGTCTGGTGCATCACGAAATGCTTTCTGAAGCCTAGTACATGAATTGGACTGTCTATTGAACTGTTCTGTCATGTGTTCGAAATGCAATTCTTTGGTAATGGCATGAAAAATGGTCTTATGTTACCTGACTTCTGCAGCATAACAGTGCATCATGCCTATTGTCCCCAAGCATTAGGAAATTCTTGGCTAAACAGAGCTTCCAATTGGTTCCCAATGTGCCTTATGCATCAAATTTGGTCCCCAGCAACTCCTCCTCCTCCTCCTTCTCCTCACCTTCTCTGCATTCTCTTCCTCATCCTACACCTGCCTTCCAAGGCTGAAGATTACCCTGAGGGGAAATGATTGCACGACATTATGGAGATACAAGTGAATAAGTCTTGGTAGCTGCAGGCCATTTCAAAAAAAATCTTTCACACATGCATTGCAAAGTGGCGGGATTGCTGGAATTCCTGTGTACATTCTTGGTGATTTTACTTTGAGGGAGATAACTCAGAGTAACATGAAATTGCTTAAACTTTCCTACAATTAATTCTGTAATCAAAATTTTTGTTCACCCCCATATAGGGTGCTCTGAAGTAGTTAGGCCAGTCACATCTGTCATGTGTCAGAAGAGGGGATAGGATTTTCCCAAGCCAGTGAGAGTTAAGATTTTAAGGGTAACCCTATTCTGTCTTCTTGTCCTTTTCAGACATGACTGACCAAATGACCTCAAAGTGTCCTACGTAACAGAAAAATGTTCCTTTATATCAATTCAGCATTCTTCCTAACAAATTCATTCACCTTGAAGATGAAGACAGTACATTCCTTTGAAACACTGGAACATTCCATTAGTACACAGTGCAGGAACTCAAAAGGAGCTTATCATTTGGTCAACACTGTGACAGCCAGAAAACAGTCTGTGAAATGCTGAGCATGAACTGAATGTTTAAATAGCTGATTGACAATGGAGAATTCTTTGGTTAAATATTTTCATTTGTAAAATTGTCTCTCTTTTAGCAAAATTATGTAATGAGGAATTTAATTTTTTACACAGTTGACTTGTTGTTGTAAGGGTAGGCTGTCATGATCTGAACAGCTTAGAGATGAATACCTTACACAGCTTTCATGTTAGCAGCTTTCTGATGCAATTCTGTGTGGTTTCAGATATTGATGAGTGTGAAACTCCAGGTGTGTGCTCACAGAACTGCATCAATGAGAAAGGTACATACAAATGTCAGTGTGTTGATGGGTACTTGAGGGACCCACGGGATCACACACGTTGCAAGGCCATGGAGGGTCATGCCTCATTATTGTTTGCTCGCCGCCATGATATTCGCAAGATCTCTCTAGACCATCATGAAATGACGGCCATTGTTAATGAAACTAAGAGTGCTACAGCACTAGACTTTGTCTTCAGGACTGGCATGATCTTCTGGAGTGATGTCAGTGACCAGAAAATTTACAAGTAAGCAGTAAATATTCTTTATTTTGTTCCATTACTCTGAAGAGTCTACAGAAATGTCACTAGATGGGATTTCATTAATTTTTAGCACATTGCAGAGGTGCAGGAAAGTTTAATTTTTACCAGAAATTATTTTTGTTTTAATATTTGAGAAATGCAGTGCTGAGATGGAAATATTTCTGGTCTAAAATACTTGCTCTTTCAATATTCTGCATGTGTTAGACCTCTGAGGACATGCTTTAGGTATTGTGCATTTGTGAGAAGTTATGACTAGGATGCTTGTTTGTTTTGCTTTTCCAGTAGTTTTTCAAATTCAATAAGTGATGGATTTCAGAATATTGGTTCTGTATAGGGACTTGCCATTTGTGCTAAAAGGCTTTATCAACCACATTTTCAATGAAAATTGCTTCTGTATAAGCCCACCACAGATGTGCTATACAACTGCCCCCAGCCAGTTCCAGCATTTAGTAATGTCATGACACATTAGGTTATAACAGAACATTTAGAGTTGTAAGTTGCATTGGAACATCTGTGTCTCCTTGTAGAGCTCCAATTGATGAAGGTAGTGAACGGACCGTTGTGATAAAAGATGAGCTGACAACGTCAGATGGGCTTGCAGTGGACTGGATTTATAGCCATATCTACTGGACAGACACGGGCAAGAACACTATAGAACTTGCAAACTTTGAAGGTAACATGAGGAAGGTCCTGATTGAAGACCGTCTGGAGGAGCCACGGGCTATTGCACTCAATCCCATTGATGGGTAAGTGAAGAGTCTGAATGCAGTATCTTTTGTTGCCAAGATATCTGACAAACAAGACCTCAGATGTGCCTACCCAAATATTCTATGACAAAAGTACTGTGTCATTGTGTAAAAATCTCTGCAAGAAGAAATGTGCCGTTTGTACTGGCTTAAATTCTTTGTATTCGATCACCTTGCAAGAATGGTGTGGCTTCATTGTTGTGCCTGGTTTGTAGGCAGCGTTGCTTTAATGGTATGTGATCTGTTTTCCTTCACCGGGGCAAGGCTATGGGTCTGCCAGAAATTGTGGTTAGCACGAGGGCTGGTATGAAAATAATCTCTCCAATTTTTTTCTCAGAAAATATAAGTTTAGTTATATTGAAATTTACATATATGATGGGTACGTCCTGTACAAAGTTGAGATTATTTTTCCACAAACTCCCTGTATCAATGCACTTTCTGCACTTTTGTGTGAGATGCTCTGTGCTGGCCATGTAAAACTCTTTTCTCTGAAACAGTGTAGTTCATTATGCATGCCGTTTCAGCTCATAGTCATCTGGAAAATAGTGTTCTCAGAGTGCATACTTCAGGGGGCTAAAAAAGTTGGAAATTGGAAGTGTCTAAACTGGGACTGTAGAGAGGATGAGGCAGAACAGGTTATCCCATTTTTGCATTTGCCTCCCTTGTAAGCAGACTTGTGTGTAGTCTGGAGTTGCCATGCAAGGAAATGACTTGATGGATCTTCTTGTTGGGCCAAACCCTTCAAATTGTTTGCTTTAATTTATTTATTGTCTGCACATTTGGTGGTCATTCTGAATCTGCACACCAACCTTGTCTTTGGTCTCCATTATCACTGCTATGGCTGGTTGACCGCTGTTGGGCCTGTCACCAGTATCCTTCAACCTCTCTCAAAATGATGGGCCCAGCATATATCTGAGCTAATATCTGTGGCATCCTTACCATACACACTTCTCAGATGTGTGTGAATCTCTGTGGGACTGAATCCTTCCAAAATATGAAATTCAATCAGCAGTCCTCACCAGTATGTATTTCCAATGTCTACCATTTTGCACTGCTGCTGTGCTGAATGCAGATGACCGACTGGAGCACTGATGTTTCTAGTTGAGCTGGACGATTTTGCTGTCCAGTGGGTAAGGCAAGAAACTACCCAGTGCCACATTTAAAAGAAAAACAGTGTAGGACACAATACTATCAAACTAACCTTTGTAGTGTAATAATATGTTACATAGTATTACTAACAAATGAAAAATAAACAGTGTTCTCACACATCATACATATTTTTCTTTTCTGGGTGAGGCTGAACTATCGATGAGTCTGGAAGAATGGTACCTGCTGTGTAGCTGGATTCTATTACACGTTTTTAACTGGATAATATGAACTCATGAGACAGTTCATTTCCTCCCCACGCCAAGTAATGTCGAGTCTGTGGAATAATACAAGTTCTTCTTGTCATACAGGCCTGGCTAGTCCTCAGCTAACTGTACAAAAGCAAATTTAGTAGCATTATTGACTTTTCTTGCCTTCTTGACAGTGCTAACAGTTGACACTGAGACCTGGAAATACAGGAAACTAGACTTCTACTGTGCATTGAAAATCTTATAAATCTGAAAATCTGGCTTGTTTTTGCCTGGGAGTTGAGTTTGTTGTGTTGCAGTTTACCCATTGTGTGCAGTTCTGTGTGTGCAAATTGGTCTGGCAAAAAATCTTGAAAGTTGTGGTTGAGTTGCTGGTTTCAGTTTTCTTGGTATGTGCTGCCCTGAATTTACACAGGACAACTTATTAGCTACCACTCTACCCAACCACTAACACTTTTTGTATATGTCTCACTTGGCTTGTGGAGTGGGAGCACTTACAAAAATGATGGGGAATACTTGATACATGTGGCTTTACTCAGGACAGCTCAGATCTTTGGTAAAAGGAAATACAGATGTCTGTGGATAGTCTGGACCCCATTAATTGGATTCCTGGGTGGTCTGGACAAATAGAGTGATGTTTTTTATGCAACTTATACCACAAGATTTCCCATTGGTGGTTAAGTACAAACAGCCTGTTAAAAAGGTCTATGTACATTGGGTCCAAAAGGGCTGGAACCCACCTACTGCTACTCTGTTCCTCCCGTTGGTGATCGAATTACCTGGTACCTGGACCACCTCTCCCCCCACCCGCCATATAGTCGGGATGCTCAAGGAACTACCATATAATGTATTGTAATTCTTGTCTGCGAATTAGATAAGAACAGCGTTTGTATGGTGTGGACACTGTTTCTTTAATCATTACATTTGTCATTTTTAGTGTGATGAGTTCACCATATGCTGATTAGCTTGATGCAGAAAGTATTTGTTGTGTGATTTAATGGATAATCTGCAACTGCCAAATTAATTTTCACACCTCACAACTAACCACCATAATTTTACTGGTGTGTCCCTGCCTTTTTTTATGTGGTTGGATATTTGCTTCTTGGGACACTGATACCAAACATCTCCTGGGAATCCAAAAATTATAATTTAAGAAAGTGCAGGGAAACTTCCACAAAATTTGAAATCATGCTCACTGTTTCACTGAGTACAATTTGAAATTCCTGTTTGATGTAGAAAGAAGCTAGCTCGCTTTTATGAATTCCATTGATATGAAGGGACAAGCAACTTTCTGTCTCCTTTAACTTCATTTTGGCCTATGGTAATCATTAGGCTAGCCCTCATTCTGGTATCTTGACACCAAAAATTGGTGTAGCCAATCAAGCATGGTACAAAGGTTTGGCTACCATGTGACCAACAAGGCGTTCTTTGAGCCAGAGGTCTGAATGATTTATGATAAAATATTTCTGAACACTTTAACCCTTCAGTGTCACCCTCTATATATGCTATAGATCTCTGTTTCTTCGCAAGTTCCCAGCCTCTATATGCCGTATAATTGGTTGGCAGTGACTGACCGCATTTAAATTCCTACCTTCTCCAGGGATGGAGGAGTTTTAAATTCCCTATGATAAAATTGCAACCATCTATTTAAGAAATCATTATTCGCAAACTAATGATCTGATTTTTCTAAAATTTTAGTAGAGAAATCTTAAAACTATATAGATGCAGTAAAATAATTGTCATTACCTCAGTAATTGAGCTTCGTGTGATACAGTTCAAAGCAATCTTCCAAGCAAAGACCCACATCACATATTTGGCAGCAGTACACTGAAATTTTCTTTTTTCCGTGTTTTGAGCACACAACACACCTCCCCTGAAGTTTTGATTTTCAGTTCTGCCTGCCACTTTTCTAAGAAAATGTCTTTCAGTCAGCCGTGGGACTGTGTTGTCAGATGCCTGTCGCCCCGGTACACTCTGCGTCTCCGCAGCACGTGCATATTTTGTACACAGACCTTCCACTAGCTGAATTCTGTACAAGAGTTGCTGTATATTTCTTCCCATCACTTGTTGATAAACGGCAAACGAATTGAGAACTGTAGAGTTCAGTAGCCATTTGAAAAGTTTGAGGTACCATTTGGTCATTTTTTTCCTCTCAACCGTGTACATGTGCCACAACTGGTCCTTCAGATCGACTCCCTCCATTTTATGATTATAATCAGTCACGCACAAAGGCTTCTCTGTTTCCTTGCCTTTGTGTCTGCACTGTGGTATGTTGACACCATAGTTATATTTCTTTTGTCACGCCATTTTAGTACTGTGACTGGACCCGAATATCTGGCTATGATTTCCCCCTTTTCCAATTTCTTATTTTTCACTTCCTTGGGGACGTTCTTTCTGTTCAGTTTTAGTGTGCAAACACAATCAGTGGAATGTTCGATCTTTAGCTTCCTTGCTAATTCTGGACTGTTGAAGAAGTTTTCAATCCACAGCATATGTCCACAACCAAACAAGGGTTCTAAAAGTTCCAGTACTACAGCTGCTATTTTGTGTCTACTACAGCTATGTTGTCAGTTTCATTATCACTACTGCTAACTATCACTGCTACTATCATGGAAACTTTTGTCCGAATTGTACACAATTTCCAGCACTTCATTGTCTGTCAGAACTGTTTCTGCCATTGCTATGCCCCCAGTATCACTCCTGAGTCAACAGCTGAATGAAATGCACTGACTGAAAACATGCAGGGCAAATACCAGCGATTACAGAACATATGTTGATAGCTACACCAAATGAAAGGCTGAATTATTCTCTGCCTCTCTACAGAAGGAAATGACACATCATATCTGTGTTGACTTCAAGCCAGCAGCAGAAGTGAAGTCCATGCAGCGCCCGAGTAGGTGATGAGGAAAATATTTCAAACTACCTAACCCATTTATGAATCATTCTCCAACAGCAGAAGAAACCTAAGATCTTAGGCTACAAAGATACATTGTTCAGACTGTAGCTTTATTTCTTGCAGTTTGAGTAAAACAGAAAGAACTCTTGAGAGCTCACATTTTTGACAGTCAAAGTTGGAATTTTTAAATAGGAAAATTAACTCGTGAATACATCATGTTACATTCTAAACAGACTATTTTAACTATTCTGAAAGCACAGTTCTTAAGCAATAAAGAGAAGCCACTCCCAATGTTGATAGCTCAAAAACTATGTGTGTGAGAGGAGATTGAATCCACCCATGCAAGGGTCTATACTACATATGACATCCAGCAACATGTGAAGAATCGGAGGTCTACACCTCGTATGGGTGATGGCGCTGAAGAGATAGGGAATTTAAACTCCTCCATCCATGGAAAAGGTAGGAATTTAAATGTCCTCTGTCACTGAAGGGTTAATTGAGTTTGCATCAAACCAAAATTATTCCAGTCACCAGGTTTTGAATCCCAGATTAGACTGTTACATCACTGTCTCTGTTTTTAGGAAAACGTACATTATGCACTCCTGTTAGCTCATGTGGCATTGCAGATAGTGTTTCTCTACACTTGTGTTTCACCTCTGTATGAATCTTAGAGTTAATTTTCCTGCATTAGTCTAAATAAGGTAAGTAAGTTGGAAGCTGAAATGAGATAGTTGTTAGAATGTCCTAGTGTCTGGATTACATAACCTGTTATACATTTTGGACAATGTGAAGATTGTCTGTCCAGGTGGATGTTTTGGACCGATTGGGGCAGTGAGCCAAAGATTGAACGAGCTGGGATGGATGGATCGCATCGGCAGATAATTGTCTCATATGAAGTGAAGTGGCCCAATGGGCTCACACTTGACCTTGTGAGAAAACGTGTATACTGGGTGGATGCCAAGTTGAATGTGATTTCATCATGTAACTATGATGGCAGCAAGCGGCGAGTAATTCTTTATTCTCCTGATGCTCTCCAACATCCATTCAGCATTACAACGTTTGAGGACTGGGTTTACTGGACAGACTGGGACAAGCAGGCTGTCTACAGAGCAAACAAGTTTAGTGGCAAAGACATCACACCCATCACTGCCACACATATGGTAAGTGGCCATATAGTGCTTGCTTAGCTTTTTAAATCTTTTGTCCCTTTAAGATTCATGATTCTGAAGAATCAAGGTTCTGCACACCCCATAATTCCATACTGCCTTTGCCATATTACTATTATTGATGTTAGTCTCATTTTTATCTAAAAGACTGCAGAGATGACAGTTTTTCTGTGTGCTAGATACTGGCAAGTACATTCTTTGTATATTTCTTGTAGGACTTGATGTTAGTAGTGCTTGAGGGTATGATGGTGTCATTTTAAGTGATGACTTGTACTTTGTAGCTTACACCATACAATTTTTGTGGTGCAGAGGCTATTATTGGAAACTGACAGTCATTCAGCTAGTCAGGAAATTTCTTGTTTTTATGGAAACCAAAAATTCATTACTACATTCACTACACTACAAAAGAAAACTATGCTGCTGGAACATATGTTGTTTACTTAAGGATAATATCTGCCTTTCTTAAGCAGTGGGGGGGTTTTTTTTTTGTGTAGAAGGTGCTTTATTTTGTGTCATCCCCAACATCACGAGGACTAGTACTTAAACTCAAAAACAGCTCACATAATATAGGTGCTATCTTCCAAAGGGATGTAGTGCATTGTTTGCTTGAATTTTCTGCATTACTGGCTACACACTGCTAATTTTGATGAGGGTACACTGCTAAGTGAGATTCATTATTGATTTATCTGTAGTGTTTGCATGTCTCAGTTGCAGAACCCTATGGTGATCCATGTATATCATCCCTATCGACAACCAGATGGTGAGAATTACTGCCAGGCAGTGAATGGACACTGTTCACATTTGTGTCTTCCTGCACCCCAGATCAACATCCGGTCACCGAAAATCTCATGTGCATGTCCTGATGGCCTGCGGCTGCTTGTAGATGGACTTATGTGTGGTGATGAGGGTAACTGGCTAATATTTTGTTGTCTTTTGGACTAGAAGGCGGGTGGTGTTAGGTGTTTGGAACATTCAAGTAGTCACTGTTGTTCAACCATTTCAACTCAGGTTGTGAGCAACCAAGGAGAGGTTTGAAGCGATTATATGCTGCTGTTCTTTTGTAGGAATGCCTAGTTTGAGTGTGAATGCATTTAACTGACATCATGCAAATCTTTGGATTTGAAGCAATGGTGTGATACTGACATTTTTTAGATGTGTGTTGGTTGGTTGGTTGGTTGAGTTTATTATATTTAATCTCTTTCCTTTTAAATTTTCCAAGAATTATTAAGCAGAGCAATAATAGACAGTAATGTATGCTTAAAGTCGTCACAGTTTGAGAACCAGCTTCCAAAAGCTGTATGTGCAGTACATACCTCTTTTTAAAATTCCAATTTGAAAAGTTCAGAGCATCAAACATTTGTTTCCCTTTTACAGTCATCTGTCCACTGGCAGTTTGTTGCTTGTAAGTCCAATGTGTTTGATGTTTTGTTTATGGAGTTTTCAAGTAACTGCCATTTTTTTAATCACTGAATCCAAACAGTGTCAACAGCATACATTAAATGATGAGACTTGTATCATATTAAGCAACGGAAATGCTGGGTGGATTGTTCATAGATTTGTATTTAAAACTCTTTGTTCCCAATTTATGGGTAAAGTAACTAACAGCTAATAATTTAAACATGTTTATGTACTTGATTTTTATCATGTTATTTTAAATGACACAGAAAATGAAATGTTTTCTTGTCCATGGCTTGTGTTGACAGAGTTGATGACTGACAACCGTGCTGTGGGAAATAACACCATGTTGTTTGGCTGAATTGTAGTGTCATATTTTAATAATACAGTTGGGTAAGTTGGTTCAAGTGAATCATTTGAACAACTTACTTCTCCCTTATATTCTGGAGATGCTGACACAAAGTTATTGTAACACATCTGCAGTTTTAGTCATTTGTTTGGGGAAATGTGGGGATATCACTTCAAATTAGGCTAAGCTCTTTCCTCCCTTTATCATTTGATGCTGTGTAGTGACACTACTTAAATAAAAATTAATAAAATGTGATACGAACGTGCAGCTGCATGCTTGCCATTCTGTTAGCCATATTTTTATGCTGTCCTACTGGTATTACTTTTCGTGCATTTGCCAGTGAAGTTACAAGTGTATTTTAAAGAAACACTAGTTATTGTCATAATTTGGGTAACATTTTTTCAAATTGAGCTGTAAAAGTATAATACTGTGACCAACTATACCACAAGTCACAGAAGTCCATTATTATAACTACAGTGTGTATCATAGACTGAAATGTGTTGTGAGCAAAAGTCCATATACATGCATGTCACTGTATTCAGGTGGTCTTGGGTAAAGCCTCTGTATACTAATGTCCAGACCAGATCTGACTTTACCACTGTGTTCAAGATTCATATTATGAGCTTTTGGATCATGACACCATATTGAAGTCTAGTCTAGAGTTTGTTTCACAAAAGTGGAGAAAATTTGTTCTTGCACATTGCTGCTGTCCATCTACTGGACTACTTGGTGTCATAAATGAGAATATCAACAGACAAGCTTATTACCACATCTGTTAAAAATTATCCTGTTTCTAAATAAATCACGTTTTGACATACTTATATTAGGACTCACACCTTGTTTGTTTGCAGTTAAGGCAACAGAGGTGTCTACAAGTACAGGAAGATCAGGAGCACCCTCAACAAATACAAATTCTCAATCTCAAACACCAAGTGAGTACCATATCAAACTGTTCCAGTGGTCATTTATCTGTTACAACATTGCATCCTTAAGCACATTTTATGTGTTTGGTCATACAAAAAGTACTTTAGTCCATGTATTTTAATTTGAGTACCTGAAATTAAGAAATTAGTAGTGCTTTTTAACCACTAGATGTTACAAGGTTTTGTGTATTGTATGATAAAGTTTCTTGCTGCATGTTTGTATGAGGATATTTTGTTTGAATCTCAGTGAAGCTATTGCATATGGCAACACCAAAGTGCATGATTTGTTTGCATGACAAATATTACATGAACAGGAACATATTTTTAAATAATATTTTTAATATATACATCTTATGGGTAACCATGGTTTGTTCTGTAATAGATAACTCAAAATGCATTGAGTTGGAGAAATTCTTTTGTTCTGAAAAATGTCACAGCCCAAAAGACAGCATTTTGTCATCTTGATTTTAAATTGAGGAAAGTTATATAGAAGAGTGTGTGTGTCTAGGATGGTGAATGGACTGCTGGTAATCAAAGAATTTTATGAC
>Ga0209755_10008391_pt1 | contig 11061 bp, 4 predicted proteins | sample TergutCo191P1_FD_187301 | JGI IMG/M metagenome (GOLD analysis project Ga0209755, IMG submission 187301) | Cornitermes sp. P1 segment gut microbial communities from Petit-Saut dam, French Guiana - Co191P1 (SPAdes) (version 2) | ecosystem: Host-associated > Arthropoda: Insects > Digestive system >... | reverse complement strand
ATATACTGATAGTCATTCTGCATATTATTGCACAAATTTTATACTGTCTAACAATTGAAATTGCAGGCTACTGGATTAAGATGATTCTTATACAAGCTAAGGTCAGACTATATATATATATATATAATTCTTTTATCACTGAGCTTTGTTTTCCCTGTATTTCACTTTAAATTAGACAGGGTTCTCTTCCATATCATTCCACCTTATTTAAAGTACAATATCTTTTTATGCCACTTCATGAGTGGGAATGGGGGAAAATAGGTCACGTCATATTCAGGATCATCTAAATACAATACCAGACAAATAATATGTAGTGTTACCTCTGAGCCCAAGCCTCATGCCATGAGGACATATAAAGGGACTCATTAGTAATGTGCTGTGCATTCTTATCCTCAGCGCTAAACACAACTGGAGTGGCTAGCTTTATGCTTCAGTTGCTTAACCCTTAGGGAAATCCCTGGTCTCACTGCACATAAGACTAACTGGACCCCAGAAATGGTTTGGGTGACAAAGAAAAAAACCCTCTTCTCTGTAAGGAATCAAGCCCCAGTTAGGCAGCCCATAGTCTACTGCTTTATCAAATGAACTATCCAGCCATCACAACAGTGGCAATGAAGAACAAATGTTAACACATTTCATTTAGGACTGTTGTGCTGGGTCTTTACTTTATCTGACTACTGTTTGTCACATCCCTCTGCTGCTTCACCATGCATGTGGGCAGTCAGCTGAGTGGGCTGTGTTCACAAGATCAATGAACTGACAAGATGTGAGAATTTATAGTAGTCAAATAAAATAATGACCCTGTACAGTTCTACTTCCCTTGATTTCAGTTGTTTTACATATAATGCACTGTCTAAACAAGGATGGTCTATCTTGGTTTCATACATTATTTTCTTTGGATTAAATCATTAAAATTTATAAGAATTTCACTTTAACTGTTTGTTATTATTATGCAGAACTCTGAAAACAAATTATAATTATAGTCACATTGTCTGTAAAGAATCCAATATATGTTTCTTTTGGAGAAAATGGTGCTTTTTAATCCATTCTGTATAATACTGCAACTATACAGTAGAATTTGGAATATGAGTGGCCTTTTATTCTGAATTGTGCTGCTGTCAATAAAAGATGTTAATATTATACATAAATTTGTCATTTACAGCAAGTACTGTACAATAAAATGTAATACTAACTGAAAACTGTACAAAATATAAAAATATAAATCTGGTTTCCAATCTTGCTCTATAAAAATACATACATGGCTCACTGTACCAAATATATATGGAATCACTTCTCAGTCTCACTACAAAATGTCCATTTAGAAATATGAAAACAGTGGCAATATTAATGTGTCATACACCTTGTTTTATTTCTGTATGAAAATTTCAAGCCCCAAAACACAAATGTTACCTTAACTGGAAATGGTACCTGGTATGGTTCTAAGTTCCAGACCAGCTTTGACTGCATAAATTGAATAAAATTCTTAAAATTGTCCTGATAACATTAGCTGAACAATACTTGTTAAACGAGGTTTAAATTACTAATTCACATTATTCTGAATTACACTTTAGCAACATTTTAACTTAGTTACAGCATTAGCCAAGAAGCCTTTGACAGAGGAAACACTCATACAATCAGATCTGGTCAAACAAGAAAAGGTAATTTTGTAGTATGTATTTCATACTAATGAAGAATTTAGCAAAACCATAAATACACAGGATATTTATGTATTTACCAATTTAGTTACTTGTTTATGGTTTATTTAATGATCCTATCAGTAGCTCACAATGTACATTGTTGAGTAATGAGAGTAATTAGCAAGTAATGAACTGGAAGGGATATGGTTGTAGCCTGAGCTGATGTACTATCCCAGCATCTGGCTGAGGAACTGGGCCACCAATCATAACTTCAATCATGATAGTGGTCTCTGGACCTAGATATGATCTGGGACCTCCTGAATATGAAACAGAGGTACTGTCTACTATACTGCAATATGCATTACAGAGAAAACTTAATTTGATTTTTCATTATGCAATGTTTCAAAATATTTAGACTTAATCCAGTGAGGGAAGGAAGAAATCTCAGAATGAGGAACTTTGCGATTTATGGTCTTCTTATAACATTTTGTATTGTTACAGCAGACTGAACATGTAACTCAGATACAATACTATAAAACTGTGGTGAAAACCCTTTTGGGAAGTAACTGCATGGAAGACTTAAATTGATTGGGAGGATAATATTAAAAGTCACCTTACAGACAAGAGACTGGTGCAATATGAACTGTATTTAATGGGCTTGGGAATGACTTCCATTCTACCTGTGTTTGAGTACCATTACAGGAATTTTATGTAGTCACTGTTACCAAAGAAGTTCTGATGCAACTTTCATAACAATTCAGAACACTAGGCAGCTTGACCGGTGTCACTACTTGTTCTGATTCATCTTCCAACAACACAGTTAATGTGAAAAATATGTTTCTAAAGAACTACTGAAATGAATCTTGACATTTCACTTCTGTTAGATGTAAAGGAGTAATACATGAAAGATGTACGCACATTCCTCGAAGAATATTCTCCAGCATATTTAGTTCAAAACTACGGCCATGCTTAAAATTTTAAAATCTGTTGATTGTTATTATTAGTTTAATATGTACTTACAACATCAATACAAATATCAATATGATGAAGACTTATTTATTAAGTAAAGCTGTTAGGACTGTCAGTGAGGCTATAGTGTGTGAACTTTTAACACTAAGACATTAACTTCTGGTGTTCACATATTAAATCTGTTACATTCTATATACAGACATTTCAGTGTAACAGAGATCACAAGTCAACATATTGTGTCAGAGGACTATGAACAGCAGTTAACAGTTATGGAAATGAAGAAGTGGAAGGATAGGGAATGATCAGATGAATGTCTCACAGCAGATACACAGTAGGATTTGAGGTTCTCACAGCAGTGCTGCTGAAGATTCAAGTCTTTTGGGATGTTGCACCATGCTGACTGGTAAATGATTACCGCTGCTGAAAATTCAAGTCTTCTGATATGTTGTGGCACATCAATGGGTAAGCAGCTCTACTTACCCAGTGACATAGTGTTGACATCCCACAAGACTGGAATATTCAAATGTAGTGCCTTAATCTTAAATGTGTAGTACCTGATGATGAAGCCACTATGATCCTTTGAAATGTCGGTAACCTTTTACCAGTTGGCTTGGTATAACATACCAGAGGACATGAAACTTTAAGAGGTACATATTTTTGCCAGAAAATATTAACGTGCTGTGCTGTAGCATATCTATGGTGTGGTAACATTAGAATGACTCATTAACTGTTGTAATAAGAAATGCACTCTGCCATCAGCAATTTTAAAAGGAAAGTCAGCATTCTGAAACAAGTGTATTTAGTTTCTGGAGGCACTATGAAATTAGATTTTGGCAAATGTTGGTCATAGGTTTTGTGTGGGATCTAAGGAGAAATGGAATACTCTTCTCCAGATGAATATTGTGATATTAGGGCTAAAACAGCTTCAGTGCTTAACATCACAGATTGTAGTATGCCATTTGGGAAGAATTATAATCATGTGAATGTTCAAATGCATTCAGTAGTTATTATACAGTATTTGATAATATTATGAGAAAAACCAAATATGCAAGACAAGCAGAAAATTATACAATGGGGACTTTTTCTCTAGTGGTAAAGCAGCCATGGTGTGAAGATGACTATTCACCTCCCACTAGTGTGGAGATGAAGAATGACCGAGGATATACATCTGCTCCCCACACAACTTCATGGCATGGAATTTGATGAAGCAATGGGAAAACTTTGACAGAAAAATGTATGTGTTACGTTTTATATTTTGCAGCAATATTACAGATATGTGCTAGTTCTCAAGTTTTCTATACAGGCATTATGGACAGTAATATTTAAGGACTGATCCTTATATGAATTTGGAATATACTGTTATTGACATATGCACATTTCACTCAGTTTCCACAAATTAATCAATGTAGAACCATCTTGCAACATCTGGACAAAGAGATGAAAATTAGCAGCTAGTACACTTTTTATGTGAAGCTGGTTTGTGACAAACATACAAAGCTCTAAAGAAAGAATAGTTTTGTTGAGCTACTGGGTCCATAAAGTCTCTTTTGTGGGTTCATTTATAACACTCTGTCAGTGACTCAGGCTATACAGTGTTAATAGGTATGATTCTGAACACATACTTCGAAAAAACATGGAATGAAATCGTCATGGTAAAATTGAGGGACTGTCCCAGTATTTGACAGGAAGGACTGAGCAAAACCATGGAAAACCTATGTTAGAACAGCAGATGACCTGGCTCAGAATTGAAGTAGTCGTCTGCCAAAAACAGTCTAGACTATTGCGCTGAATATCAAATAAGTTGCCTTTGATCCAACATAAAGCCATGAAGACTTACATGGTGTATGCAGTTAAAGCTACATGCATTCTAAATCTCAGCCTTGAATGGAAGTGAGGCATGAGCATCACATAGGTGAACCTGCTACCCCCCACCCCCAGCCAAATAACCAGAATTATCACAATGCTCTTGGATGGAACACATGCTGTCCCAGTCTTGCATCAACTATAGCAGGCACTAAATAACACCGTAAGTTTTATAAGCAAAAATATGTACATTCAGCACCATTCACAATTATGTACCCTGCTTGACGCAGATGAGGATACATGAAAGCTAACAGAACAAAACATTTAATGATGTTATGAACAAAATTAAACACATTCATTGTCAGAAATACACATACTATGCAGAAAGGAACTGAAATAAGTTACCTGAAGCATGTCATGAAAAGTTAATTTCTATTCAAAATAGTGTCGATAAAGCCTGTACTCTGTACTGGCTAAGACAGTTCAGTATTAAAACCTTGAACATGAACTTGTTCTTGGAGAATGGCATTGCCTTCAATAGCAAATGTCATATTAAAATAAACTGAAAATTTCCTTACCCATGTTCATCAAATAAACAACTACATAATTGTATATCGATATGCAACAGCACAATAAATGATAAAAAATAGATAATATATAACCTTACTTAATATGAAATGCATTTTGACTAAAAGGAATTTGTTTCAAAATTAGTATGTATCATTATGTTGATAAAGTAAGTCCAGTGCTTATCAATTGTTTGTTTTTGAAAGTGCACCTTCCCCTGTGGAATACTTCATTTGCTGGGGATCTGGATACTGAGGATTTTCAATAACTCCCTTTCCAAACTTGAATTCAAGAAAATCACGTATGTTATTTGGTGCTGGTACTTTTTGACCTATGAAATCAATACTTGCTATTGGATGCAGAAAATGTAAAGGAAACTCTCTGTCTTGTTTATGAGTGGGAAACCACGTGTCCTTTGTCATGGTACCATTGCGCAGATAAAATGGAAATATGTCTACATGCAGGTGATTGACACGACTAAACTGAACACGAAAGAAATCGCCTTCTGCTGCTTTCTCCCAGACATAACCGTCATCATCAACAACAGGCTGTGTGCGGGCACGTAGTAACCATGGACAACGATCTATATCTTCACGAAACATGCCAATGTCTACATCATAGTCCCATGGGAGAATATCTGCAGCCCGCATGGCACCAAGCAGACTACCACCTTCCAGCCAGTAACGTACACCAGCCCTATCCAGATGAGCAAATACATGGCCAGCAGTTTCGCGTAATCCAGCTAAGCAACAGGGTGGTGTCCATTTCCCTTCCCACAGGTACTGAGGCATGTCATTCACCACAGTTCCAAAACAGCGTGGTACATCCCTGTTGCAACCATACCATTCCACAGTTCCAGTTTCCCTTACTACTTTCTTCAGCCCCATCTTCTGAAACATTTGTCGTTGTCGAGAATGTTCTAGCTGTTGAAGCTTCCACTGGGCATGATGGCTTTTAAACAATGGACTGCCATTAGTAAACAAAACACTCTGTAACAACTGCACTTTAATATCCTTTGCTGTTGTTTGGATATAGAATGCATCTGGGAAAGGAAGCATTAATGCTTCTGGCAGTTTCTTTAGAGTCTCACTTTCTACTAAAAGAGCATGCCTTCCTCTCACAGCATCACATAACACATTATCTGTGAGGTCATATTGTATGAACCACTCCCTAATATTTAAATTTATATTCAAGCACTGAACTGTCTTTGTACTGGAGACAGGAGCTGCTACAACATTTTGGGGTTGTCTCTTCAATTCAAAAACCATGCTGTGCAAGGAATTTTCTGAAAGAATTCTAGTGGAGTCAGGGATAAATAAAACATATTTTGTCCTAATATGGTATAATGAATTTCTTTCTTCATTGGAATGTCCAAGATGAAACTGAACACTTACAATCTTCACATTCTTTGCTTTTTTTGATATGCCTAGTGGAGGATAAGGCAGAACATCGCTCACTATTAAGACTGATGCATTTGGCAATATAGATAATACAGATGCTACAGTTTTTTTTATATCATTCTCAAAGGACTCAAACTTTCGAATTATTACAGTTAAAGAATTTTCGATAGACTTCAGAGTTAAAGGAGAGGGTGTACTCGCCAAGGCTATGTTTTGCTCTATGCCTTGGCGATCTTCATTTTCAGAAAATAAGCTCCAAATGCAATACAAGACAATAAGGTTAAGAACAACCACAACTACTGTGATTAATTTTGCAACTCGAATTCGCATAGTAATTCAATAGTCAACAGTCCCAATAGAAAACTCATTTGATAACGCGTTGAACTAGTTGTCATTGGTGTCTTCTCATTTGTTCTACCCTCTCACGAGAAAAAGGACCGAATCCCATAAAAATGATGATACAGTCTTTGCATTTCTCTTCTATATGCAATCCATCCTGCTACGGCTCTAGGTAGAAGCAACCCTAGCATTTCATCCCATCGCATGTTCCAAGACTGGAACCTAACACAACATACAACACACATCAACTCTTTAACCAGCGTTCAATCTATCCACGCCATCAGATCATCACACCTCTACTGCTAGTATCACTTAACACAGAGATACGTAGTAAATAAATGTGAAGTTGGAAGACTTTATGAACACAGTTCCACCCACCCTGCGCAAAGCGTGGATTAAGGCTGAGAAATTCTAGTTGTGGGAATTGGCGACATTGATTTTTGGCCGGTTGGAAGGATGTACTCAACCAATCATTCGTAAGGGCGCCTAGTGTGTGATAATATAATGGTGGCAAGTGTGGATTATATTGCAATGTCAGAAGTTATTTAACTGGTTTTATGTGTATGAGTCCGTGTTTTTTTGTGAACGAAATATTAGAATTACATTACACATGAGCGAAAAATATATTTCACAACCATCCTACGGAAGTAAGTATCGCGGAATTGTAATTTCGTTGTGTCTGACCACTTTAGCTGAAAGAGAGGGAGTATGGTATTCGTATCAGTATGCCTAGGAGGACCTCGATTTGGGCACGACCCCATGGAGCAAAGTTCTTGAAGGGCATATAGCTTTTCAGTCAAGATATTTGCTTTTTATGGAACCCACACCTTCATTACCATATTCACAAAAACCTATTTGTCCATGTCCCGAGTCAGATAAGCCTTCACACCCTCCCAACCGATAACTTTAAGATACATTTTCATACTATGCCATCTACGCCTAGGTCTTCCAAGTGGTCTATTTCCTTAAGGTTTTGCTACCAAAACTCTATGCACCTCTCCTGTCCCCTTTCCATATCTTCTTCAGAACTTGTTATTTTATTGTCGATGCTATATAATAAGAGCTATTGAAAGCTTTGTAAAATGAACCAATTCTGGTTTAAAAGTGTTGAAAACACTTTTAAACCAGAATAGTGAGATTAATGTCATGCATTTCTATTCTGTTGCATAAGAGTATCATCTTGTCATCTGTTATAAGGGTTTTAAATTTTTTGTATTTTATAATTGTGTTTGGCTGTTAATATCCTATGTTTGTGAAAAATATCATCACCACCATCATCATTAGTTGGCTCAAGTGGTAATGCTTCTGACTTGTGTTTGGGAGGTGTTTGGTTTGATTCTTTGCAGGGACACTACTATGCTTGGAAGGTATTTGTGTTATTCCTCAGACCATACAGCTGAATACTGGGCTGTGACCTCTTCCACATCCATTTAATCATTTATTTATCACCTTACAATTTGATACTATGTAGTATGACCTACTGACAACATTGTTAAATAAAATCATTATCATTATTAACACCACATTAAACAATGTAAGATTCTATCCTTTTGGAACTTAAAAGTTGCACTGCATCAGTGACAGGTGCTATTAATGCTTGTTTCTCTTCTAGATGTCAATGAAGTACATCACACAGCAAAAGAAATGGATGATATTCGCCAAAGGAACATGGCATATGAATATCTGTGCCACTTGGAAGAAGCCAAAAAGTTAGAGTTACATATTGATTTAATTTAACTGTGTTTTAAGAGGTGTTCCATGCCTTACCTTGTGTATGTAGCTTATTTTTTGCATGATAAAGACTACGTATGTCACCCATCAGCCAGAAGGAACCACATGAAAGTAGGCTATTGAGTGAAAGAGTTTTATATTCTTCTCATTTATTGTGAAACCTGTTGTGACAGCATGTTGTCAGATTGTAATTAAGTGATAATATCTGCATCAATCTTATGTGTTCTGTGGACTCACTACATGTTATAGCAGGTGCTAGAAATAATTTCCTTTACCCTTCAGATGTGCTGGACAGTTGAACATGTTTCTGAAAACTCTTTAAGTCCCTGTTGTGAAATTGCAGTACTGTGTGCTTGTTGGCGTTCTTTATGTTTGTCATTTGTGAATGGCTTGTTCCGCTAAACCTTGTCTGTAAAGCTTCTTTACAGATAAATGCACTGACTTAGATTTGGTAAACAAGTTTTGCATTCATAAATAGGATATTGTTAGATAACACAACCTAGTGATTCTCAAATGTGGTCACTTGCCACATTTGTAATTTATCATGTTGTCACCATCTCTTTCTATGTCTAATAAAAATGTTTTTATTTTAATGTACTTTATTTGTAAGCCTTATAATCTAGAGACAGATTTTCTTCTTGTCTTGTGTAAATTCTCAGACTAGTGTTGCAACCTTCACTGGCACATAGTTTGCCACCTGTGCATTTTTGTTTCCCATGTGCCTCACACCTTGCTTTGGTTTGTAAATGAATAAAATCTGTAATTTAACTTGAAAGTATTGTGTTGCTGGCATATAATTATAGCCATGACTCGAATTTTGGACATTGTCCATCAACTGAGGCTAAAAAACCCACATTCTGGAGGCTGGATGTGCCTCTATCTTCAGGTGAAATGGGAAAACAGGATAACTACTCCAAAATTTTGTGCATTTTTTAAGCTAAGATGACTCAACAGTGCTCATAATTTCAGTTGCAACCAAAATTTGTTTGTTTTGTGTGAAGTAAAATTAGATGCTTCTTGGCAACGTCACAGATTTCTAATTTTAAAATGTAGCTGTGTGAAATTTTTGTTTGAAAGTTGAAGACTTAATGTTTGAAGATTTTTGGATTGTCTATGTGTAACTGGAGGGTATCTCTGTCAAATAGGTTTCTTTACAGTTTAAGCAATAATGTTAATAGGTGGATGGAAGCTGTGTTGAAAGAAGAACTACCACCGACAACAGAATTAGAAGAAAACTTACAGAATGGTGTATATTTAGCTAAACTAGGAAATGTGATAGCTCCTCAAACAGTACCTCTGGCAAAGATTTATGACATTGATCAGAAGCTATTCAAAGTGGCTGGCTTGCAGTTCCGACACACTGACAACATAAACTTTTGGCTCAGGTCATTAGAAACTGCCTCACTGCCAGTAGTAAGTACAAAGTTGGTTTTGTTCTTGTGGTTGATCAGCACTCTAACTTTGCCTGAAAACATGTACTTATAATTTTAAAATTTTGTGTGTTTTAGTGATTAAATCATCCAGATTACGAAAATACCTCTTGAATACCTCTTTTATTGGTTTTAACAATTGTCAGAATCAGCATCTTGATTGCTAGTGATTGTGCCTATAATCTCCTCTACTGAAATAATGAAATTCTTTATTTTTTATGAGAGTCTTGTCAGAATATAACCAGTGGTTTATTATTTACACCACTTTCAGCGCAAAAAATATCATGTCATGCATCCAGTGTGTGTGTGTGTGTGTATGACATTAAATTCAGAATAGCTCCAGAAGGTTTGTAAAATAAAAAACAATATATGTATTTATTGAGTCATATCTTTTTTAAAGCTGGCTTTTTAATGTATACATACGTATGTTTATACATATATATGTAAAACCTGTCGCAAGGCAGCTGGTTATGAACACCACTAAATAAGCAGTTTATAAAATTTATTTAATTGCTTGCAAAAGTGTGTAACATTACATATTTGCTTTCAGACATTCCGTCCTGAAACAACAGATGTGTATGATAAAAAGAATATGCCACGGGTGATTTACTGCGTGCATGCATTAAGCACACATCTGTTCAAGCTGGGCAAAGCCCCTCTGATTCAAGACTTGTATGGAAAGATTAATTTTACAGGTACTCTTTACTAAACAACTCTAAATGTATTTGTAGTTTATGAAATAACTTGAAATGCCAACTTGATACAACAAGGTAATTTTATTAATGTATTCTTAGCTTGACATGTTTTGGTTACATATGCCCATCATCAGGAGCATTGGATGTTGAGTTGCAGCATATGGTTTTCTGCACCAAGTTTTTTGATGGGTGGTGGTCTTTAGAACCGCTGCGTAGGTCATGTGTGCAGTGTGGCACAGCAACATCCGCACCGCACACATGACCTACACACACCCACCCAAAAACTCGGTGCAGAAAACCATATGCTGCAACTCAACATCCAGTGCTCCTGACGATGGGCATATGTACCCGAAACACGTGGAGCTAAGAATACATTAATAAAATTACCTTGTTGCATCAAGTTGGCATTTCAAGTTATTTCATGTGGAAGTGCACAGTCAAACAACCCTCAAATTTGTAGTTTAATTTGTTTGGTGTCAACTATGAAACA
>Ga0209755_10008390_pt1 | contig 11061 bp, 6 predicted proteins | sample TergutCo191P1_FD_187301 | JGI IMG/M metagenome (GOLD analysis project Ga0209755, IMG submission 187301) | Cornitermes sp. P1 segment gut microbial communities from Petit-Saut dam, French Guiana - Co191P1 (SPAdes) (version 2) | ecosystem: Host-associated > Arthropoda: Insects > Digestive system >... | reverse complement strand
GTTGATTGAAATTCATTAAACATATCGTCGCACAAATTTCCAGTTGCAGGTCCGCATCTTGACAGTAAGATGACGTGGAAAGTTCACATAGGAAAAAAAAAGAGAGAGAGAAGAAGAAGAAGAAGAGTAAAATTAGGAAAACTATATCAGCCTCAAATGTTCTGAGTTTTTAACAACAATGGGAACATTTAGCAAACCTGCCAGTTTTCACTCTTTTCTTCTTTTTGCCACAAGCATTTCGAAGTTTCCTTTTTCCACTTTCTGCTGATTCTTCAGCATCACTGTGTTCTTGGTAAGTTTCTTCATCACCTTCTGATTCTTCTTCAGATGGTGCATTACTCTCTGCTCCTTAAATACAAGCCATTCAAATTCACTTTTTGTATTCTTTACACACTTATTTTAAATCAACATTCTGTCAAGTATGGAAAGCGACTGACTAAATAAAGAACGTATTATTTGTAACTTACACTTTCAACACTCTGAAATACTCTACTGTTTCTACTTAACTTGCAACTCCCTGGTCCTTCTTTGGAAATATTTTTAACATTAAATGGCTGTTTCCTCCAGTATGTTACCACAGTATTGCCAATCCATTCATTAAAATTGTACTGGGGTGCTGATAAGTCCTTAGCCCAACCAGGAAGGAAACAAGCTTGGAAGCATGCCAGGGACACGTGTGACTTCACCAACATTGAGACATGAGCTGTCATCAAGTTTTTTTCCCTGCAAGGCAAGGTGCTGAAGGAAATTCACACCATTCTGACAGAAACATTAGCTTGTTTCCTTCCTGGTTGGGCTAAGGACTTATCAGCACCCCTGTACTGTTGATCAAACAAGAAGTTCTATTGCTGTCTTTGGCAATAACTTGCTTAGGTCCTTTTATATGTAAACTGTCATCATCTGGCTGTGACCTACCTTGGTGTAGTGTTGATGCAAGGGCAAATGCAACTCATTATGTCCATGTTTATATAACAGTTCCTTTCCATACAATAAAATAAAACAAACTGTGCATGTTGATGGTATGAAAATTTTTGTCATATAGTCCATAATGTATATGAGGGTCATTGGTACTTCATTTTTGTTGTTATGTGGCTCAATCTTTTGAACCATGACATAAATCACAGTACATCGTCAATGTCAAAGAATAACGAAGCACTAGCTGGTGCACCCCCCTCCAACCCCCCCAACCCCCCAAAAAAACCAAAGACTTCTGCCAGTCAAAAATATTAAATAGATAGGGAAACAAATAGCTCTTAATAAATATGGTTAAAAAGTACATTCGAATTGTAGGCGAGTTATTATTTCTAACTCATAAGAAAACACAATATGTACGTACTGTTACAAAACAAAATTAAATGTGTACGTACGCGAAGGCAACCTAGCACTTAGGTTTTACTGTATGCTTTCCTATGTTAGGAAGTGGAGACAACTGTACATACGGACGTCTAAACCTTGTCATTCTTTTACAACTGGGCAGCGTTGACCACATATTACAGCCCACTATTCCACTTCTGCTTTATCATGTCTTGCACGACGCAGGATGAAAGTCACCAAATTCCGCGGGAGTTCGATCAACCGTAAACACGGTCAATTTAAGTTGGATAATATTCACGTAATACGTGTAATGTGGTGCGGTGCGATGATTAATTTCAGCTCCTTTTAAATGTTTAAAATACAGTGAACACCAATATTATACATACCAGAAGGTACATAATCTGCATCGCTTTCGTCACTGTCCGAAGGCAATTCCCGGTCACCCATTGTCCTTGAAACAAAGTTTTTTACTAACATTATTCGTGATATACAACGAACAAAATACTGTTGACAATGGAACACTAAATATGTGGTATTTCTTTTTCAAGACTCCACGTATTTTCTGATACTAAAACTATACAGAGTAGTTTAAAATAAAGTATGTTGGCACTCGTGTTTCCTTCATCCTTTTTGTGTGAGGTTAACACACCGATATTGTTGTCATTACCAGAACTGTATAATGGGAATCCTCATAAATAATAATATGATATTGAATATAAATGACACTCTAAAAATAGTAACTAGACTACCTTAAAATGGCAAGTATTTTGCACTACAACAGTCAGTTGACCGAACTTTGATGCGTGTATCTCCCTTTCTGCGCCCTATGAAACTGCGCCGATGGTGTCGTCATTTGTTCTGTAGCAGAACTCCTTGTGGAATTTATGGCAAAGATGAAGAAGTGTTTTGTATAACGTTATTATGGTGACAGAGATGAAGTCGGGACTTAACTGTATTGTTTTTGGTATTTGCCAGGTAAGATATTGCAGTACAATTGTTTATAGCCTGTATTTTTCATAAATAGTTACAGATCTGGTTAACAGCGAATTGTTTGTGTTGTTGTTGGAGAGGTAAATTAAGCGCACGTTTGCATTATTTTCATTAATCAGTCGGTTGACATGAGTTCATTTTCGGTATGTGTCATTAATTTCGATATAACATCTAGTACTGTGTCTCACAGGGTGCTTCATGTTTCGGCATGTGCATATGTGGAAAGTTGGTACAGATTTATATAATTTCATTTCAGGACTTCCCATTTGCATTCTTCGATGATTTATTGTAATGGAATTTTCGAAGCGATATGTTTATGGCACATAAATGACTCAGATGAGGAATAAGTATTTGTGGGCTGGCATTGCAACCCTACCAAAATGTCCTATGCTTCTAAGGATTTCCAGACATCAGAATTGGATACAGTCAGAAATGTGATTGGTCTTACTCCAACAGACCCTCTCAACACCTTTGCAGGCAAGTAACTCAAGGAGCCATGTCTTTTGTAAGAAGGCCCGTGTGCCCTGAAGAGGTAGGCCTGTTTGCAACACTTAGTAAGACTTCTTTCCTTTCCTTTATATTAGAATACTGGTAGGTGCTATAAGGAGAGTCTGGTAGAGAAAAATGTGTGAAGTTCAGTATTCTTCCACTTGGCAGTGAATACTTTCTCAGCATTGTCTGTGGACAACATGGAGACATTTTGAACAAATGAGGTATACACAGTGTTGGTACAAGACACGGATATACCAAATACCAACTTTAGTATACATGAACAGGGAGTTTGCTCTGCCAGAATCAAGTTATTCACTAATCTGTCACCTGCCGTCAAAAGTTTAAAGCATGATATTTGGGTATTTAAGCCAGCAATTGTAACAGTTTTATCTCACTCCTACTCTATACAACAGTTTGCCTTGGTTAAAAATTTTCGGTTATTATAAAAATACATGTTTAAAAATGGTAATGTTTCAGTGATTTATTTTTGCTGGATCCCTATAAGTAGATATTTATTACGTATTTATATTCATATTTGGAATACGTGTTCTATTAGACTGTGACATGTTCTCCATCCTTGGCTTAGTTTTCTGAAGATATATGGTGTGTAGATGTGTTCTGTACTGTTCCATTCAGTCATGAGTTGGTACACTGTGTGAAGATTTAAAGTACAGCTTGACAATACAGTGTCCACTTCTGTGTATGTATTTATGCCTAAGGGTTTATTTACAGTAAGTAGATCTAACGTAAAACCATACATTCTATTTTGCCATAGCCTGTCTCTGAAGTTTGGTTTTGTTTATGCTTCCTTGGGTAAAATGTAAAGTTTTACTGGCACATAAGAACAACATCAGAAAAACAGGCCTTTTTATGAAATGGATACCTGTGCCTTGGGCCTGGACTGATTCTTAATGGGAGGATAATATTAAGATGGATCTTCAGGAAGTGGGATGGAGGGGGGTATGGACTAGATTGATCTGGCACAGGATAGGGACAGGTAGCAGGCACTTATAAATGTGGTACTGGACCTTCAGGTCCCATAAAATGCAGGGATTTTCTTGACTAGTTGAGAACCAGTTAGCTGCTGAAGAAGGACTCTGCTTCATGGAATGAGTAAGTAAGTAGTTAAGTTAAATGATGTCCATATTGTGCAGATACAGTATTTCATTTAATTGTTTGTTTTTTAAGTGGAATTGAATATTTACATTGTGAAAACACCCAAGTCCTCTTTGTTTTGTCAGACTTTGTTCATTGTACTTTTCAGAAATGTGGTATCAAGTATTCCTATGGGCCCTGTTTTCTTCTATCTTTGTTCACGTAATTGCTGCTGCCATAGCCTTCGCAACGCTCAGGAAACACAAATTTGGGAAGTGAGTATCAATACTTTGTTGGCTGTTGAGTCACTTTGAACCAGAAACATTGTGAACATGTTTTTGAGTTTACCTGGTGACTTGAGTATTGCAGAGGTGTGATAAATAAGTCACTGATTGGCTTGCTGGTTGTATGATAGTTTACTTTCTTGCAGGGCATTGTCCATTGTCCTTTTGCCACCATATCCACACTGGTTCTTATTTCTTCCAACGCCATCCAGTTCATTCACTGTGTTATCTAGTCTTTCCATATGCCTATCGATATGCATCATTTTGTTTTCTATCCTCCATTGCTTTCCCACATTTCCAGTAATAATGCTACTGTCTGACACTTTGTAGTTGGGGCTACTAACAGCATTGTAGTAAAATAAATGACAAGTCAGTATGTAAATAATATTACGTCCCTTACAGTAATTGTGGGCCAGGACAGCGTAGTCAGTATAGCGACTCACTATGGAGTGGACAGTCTGGGATCAATTTCCAGTGGGGACCCACCCAGCTCCTGTAGAATGGCTACTGGGTCTCTTTCCCAGTAGCCATTCTACAGGAGCTGGGTGCTGAGGTTCAAGAAAGAGTAGACCTATACCTCTGCTTCTCCCATGGGCCTTCGTAGCCTGTTCTAGGCTGAACTTCACCTTTACCTTTTACCCTTTTAGGAATTAGTTGTTTCCCTTTTTTACTGATCATATGGCTTTACAATTTGCATGGCTCTTTGCTGCATCATTGCACATTTAACAATGTAATGGTGTATGATGTGCTGTATATAAGTGTGCATTTGTGCATGTGTAAATCATGTTGCACAAGAATGGTAGCTGTTAGTAACACTTTCTTATACAGTGCTATTGCAAATGAAATATACACATTAAAAGTATGTTCTTAATAAATTGAACTGTAGTCTCAAAATTTTTGCATTTGTGTCTGTGGAAATGGCAACTCAAGAGTTAAATTTTTCAGGTGCTCTGTAGAAACATCATTGTTAATTGTGACACCTTCAAATGATGTACGAACTCACCCCAATCGTTTTGTAATGTTTCCTGTTAAACTGGTACATTGGCTTGACAAATATCATGCTTTCAACTCATTAAGTTTAGTTGGGAGCAGTGGGACATACATAGTGACTTTTTAACACAGCCCATAGAATAATGTCCATAATGGGTCATGGTTTAGGACTTCATGAACTGTTGTATTTATATCCTGTTAGAAGTGCTTCATGGTGTTTTCTGAAATTACACCTTCCACATTAAAAGAATCACTTTCCTCATTAGTCACTGTTCCAATTGACAGTACTATGACTTTTACAGGACACTTTGTTCCTAGAAAGTAAGTATTTAAAAGCAATTTATTATAATCTGTAAATGATTATTGCTATTGAACTGACAGACGTTTCAATTGTTGAAGGTTTTTTCCCATTTTCATCCTTGTGATGGGCGTCTTGTCTCCATTGACATCAGGTGTGGTAAGCAGCGCAGCAGTGGCTTTTGTGTACAGAGCTTCCAGTTTGCAGATGGCACCACTGTATGCATTGTTCTGGGGAGTGGGGCAGACATTCTTAGCTGCGTGCATCGGTTTCACTCGAATACTTGCCACTTTGTAACATTCCTTGAATTAAATGAACATTTGTTAAAGGAGAATATCAACTCACAATTTTCTGGAATTACCTGTTGTATCTTGCTGCCTCACTTTATTATTTTTAATACAGAAATGCATCCTGAAAAGGTGGGAATGATAATAAAGCCATTCACATGTGTTCAGGATGGACACTGTTTATATACAATGTATTATTTGTTTTTAGTTTCATTTTCGTTGTGTAAATACTGTTCTTTTGTCCAGTCCTGTCAGTCCTAAACTCGTAGACAGCTCATTCTCAGACTTTAACCCATTCACTGCTTGCATGACACTCTGCTATGACCCCGCAGTATTGAAATGTTCTGGACTTGCTACATTATCACAATTCTTAGCATACTGTAAAAGGCACAAGAGTCTATACTGGAATCTTAACATTTGTTAACACTTTTTGACATATTAATCAGGAGTGAAAGAGTTTTCAGTACTCCTCATACAAGGTCTTCTGTTACCATCAACTTAGAATATGTGTGCACACTACAGGAATTATGGAATATTTACACCTTTTTCATTAATTTTTGTGAAAAAAGGATAAAGTTTCAAGATTAAAGAAGTGATGGTCGTAGCAGCACATTCATTTCTATTTTAATTATATATACATTTGTGTAAGTTTAGGCCAGGTATTCCTAAATCGTACTCATGACCCACTTTTGGGTCACAACAGTCTTCTGATGGGTTATAAAATAAAATTAGAAGACTGAGAAATTGTGTTTACATTTTATGGTGACTAGCTGAGGACCTGTTAGCTGCTCAAAAAGGACTCTGCTCCATTGAGTACTGTGGAGTGTAAATTTTTGGCGATTTACTGGGGTGCTCAGTGTGTACTGGTACTGTATGGATCGCAAAGCCAGTGTGATCTGGGATTTTAGATCATGTGGACAAAAGAGTTAGACCTGTAAATTTGGGAGTAGAAGGCATCATTGGTTGTTTCTATAAATAAGTGACTGGTAATGTTTGTGTATGCGTGATTGCTGAATGTACGTATTTGGAAAAGTATGTATAGCATAAGAGTTCTGGGGCTTTCACTTATTTTGGTTTGTTGTCTTCCAAACCCTAAAGTTACAGAAAAAAACTGCAAGGCACATCTTCAGGTTTTCTCTACACGTTTTGCTGTGGTACATATTTAGTGAGATGTGCTCAGGAAGCACACATAAAAATGTGTAGGTGTTCATGTGAGTGTTGTTTTGTCCATTTTTAACTAAAACTGGAGTTTGCCAACAAAATTTAGTGAAACTGCCAGGTTTAATGAACATCTGTTATATGGTTCCTGGGTTGTTACATGTGGACAGATGGTTACACGTGACAAAAATTAGCGGTTGCAATTTGGCAGCTTTTTGTTATGAACACTCCAAAAGTGACTTCTTGCAATAATAGGCTTGTGAGACAAAATGTATTCATACAGTATCTGTATTGAGTGTTGCCTGAGGTGATATATATTCATACAGTATCTGTATTGAATGCTGACTGAAGTGATATTTATTTATACAGTATCTATTGAATGCTGACTTCAAGTGATATTTTTTCATGCAGTATCTGTAGTGAATGCTGACTGAAGTGATATTTAAAAAAAAAAAAAGGCTGTAGTGTTACTGGGGATGGTATTCCTGTAAAGGATTTTGTAAATTATTTTTCTCCAGTTGTGCCCATATACAACAAGTTTGAAGGCAGCAGTGAATGAGTTGGTCGGGGCAGCTAGTACATTGTGATGATAAAAATTACAGCACAAAATATTATCCAGTCCATTTACTCCGTAAAAGAAATGTTTCACATAGGGTACTTATGATTCATAAGCTAAGTTTGCTCATATGGCTTGCCTCCATGAATTATGTATATATATATTTAGAAAGGCACATGTATATATGTACTGAGTTTGTAACATATTTTTGTGAATATAAGTAGTGATTCATGGTACTCACAAATATACACTGTGTGCATTATTATTTATTTTATTTAAAAGTGGAGGAAGGATACCATGTCATTCTTGACTGTATATAAATGAATGTATTTCACTTTACATTTTAAGATAGCATGAATTGTGCCTAGATGTTATGCAATTGAAATACATAGTTGAGCCAGTAGTATTGTAACTTGGGGTCTTCGAGGTTGAGATGATTGTAGAAAAGTTGAAAAGATGTGAATCACCGTGTGTTGATTAACGTCCATCAGAATTGCTTCGAGCAGGAGGTGGTACAGGATGTTCTGATATATGTAGACTTACTAATGCTATTTGGAATATGGGAAGAAATGCCTCATCTTCGGAAGGAGCTAAGCATTGTACTTGTAGTCATTATCAAGGCATATCACTATTATCAGCTACATACAAAATTTTATCCAATATTCCTCTTTCAAGGTTAACCCATATGTAGCTGATATTATCGGGATCATCAGAGTTAGTTTTAATGTAATTCATCAGATATTCTTCATTAGTCAGTTACTTGAGAAAAGATGGGAATACAGTGGGGGGAGTGCATCAGCTATTTATAGTCTTCGAGAATGCGTAGGATTCAGTTAGGAAGGAGGTTTTATGTGTGACTGTCACTGAGCTTGATGTTCACATGACACTAGTCATGTTAATTAGAATGTGTTCAAGTTAAACTTGTGGTAAAGTCCACTTAGACAAATATCTGATACATTCACTATTCAGAGTGGTCTGCAACAAGGTGATGCTTTTAAGAGGAGGAAACCTCAGCCCATGTTTTATGTGATTGCGAAGCCCTGGCTTCACTCAGACACACCTAATCGGGCTCCTTTTTCTTGGACCCAGAGGATGTTAGGAGTCTAAGTCTGGGGGCATTCTGGAAATTTAGTAAAGGAACAAGGCTTGCATGAATTGGACATCAGATTATGGAACACAAAGGACTTGTTGAAAAGGCCTAGGTGCATTGGGACTGAAAGGGCTCAAACCCATGTACTATTCTATTCTGAGGGGATACTTTATTACAGTTGCTTTCCAACTTTACTTTAGAGTATGACATTTAGAAGGTCTAAGTACACTAGGAGGGACTGAAATTGAGTGGGACATTTCGGCTTCTGGTCGTTGCTTACAATGTTAATTTATTGGGTGCAAACAGAAATACATTATAATGAAAAACAGAAACTTTATTAGTTGCTAGTAAGGGGGTTTGTCCAAAAGTAATTGCAGAGAGCACGAAGTATATGTTATGTCTTGTGAATGGAACGCAGGACAAAAATTGAAACTGTGACAATGTTTAGAAAGATGGGAATGACACTAACAGATCAAAACTGTATGCATGAATAAATCAAGAACAGATAACACATGGGGAATGCCTAGTACCATTTGGTCTGGAATCTCTTGCCTTCCCATTTGCTGTCTAAAAGCTTAAAGATTAAAATGTGCAAAACTATAATTTTACCTGTTGTATATGGGCTTGAAACTTTGTCTTGCATGTTAAGGGAAGAACATAGGCTGAGAGTGTGCAAGAATAGGGGGGCTGAGGAAGATACTTGTGTTTAAGTGGGAGCAAGTAACAGGATGCCAGAGAAAACTGCATTAATGAATAGTTTAATGATTTGTAATCATCAAATGTTATTAGGGTGGTCATATCAAGGATGAGATGGGTGGGGCACTTGGCACATGTGGAGGAGATGATAAATGCATTGTGGGTTTTGGTGGGTAGACATGACGGAAAGAGTCACACTGAAGACTAGGCCTAGATGGGAGGATAATATGAAAATGAATCTTAAAGAAACAGGCTGAGATCATCTGGCTTAAGAATGGGAAAAGTGTCAAGGTTTTGTGAACACGGTAATGAACCTTTGGATTCCTTAGAATTTCTTGACTAACTCAGGAACCACTAGCTTCTCAAGAAGGACACTGCTCCTTGTAGTTGTTTAATTACTGAGAATGGTGTGTAGTGGTGAATTATCATTATTGTTAGATATTCTAGGAAATGTGGTTGGTTAGCAGAATGATAATGACATTTGAGGTGTTTACTTCAGTGCTTTGGTTGTGATTGATTAAGGGCAACTTATGTACTGAGCAGTACTGATTTAAGGACAACTTAGGTGTTTGTGTGAATGACAACTTATAGAAAGCTGATAAAAGGACTTATGAGTAAATTTTTAACATCGTTGACAAATAGGATGAGCCTTGTACGTCACAGATTATGGAAGCATATTTTGTATATAACATGCTGAAACACCACTTTATGTATAAACTTTGGTTAAAGCAATGCATAAGATTAAATTTGATATTAAGACTTGGATAAGGACAGATCATGTGTGCAATTTTTGAGTGTGTATGAAGATTTACAGCTGTTCACAGTACATGGTTATTCACTGGTGGTAATGGCATCATAGGACTGTCACTGAAAGTGTCTTTGTTACAGATCAATTATTTCATGTCATTTAAGCCTGATATTTATAATGCAAAATGTAAATAAAATGTATATTTGGTGAAAAACCAGGGGGTATTTTACAAATATTCACTCTTCTCTCAGCATTGTCACAATACGTTTTTAAAACATTTCTTTGGTGATCTTAGGAATTGACCAAGCTAATGCACAAATTCTTGTTTTACAGGGTGAGCATAAAGTCTTTCCCTGATTACAAACATTTATTACAAGAAAACTACTGTACGTGGAATACAAATATATATTTTTTTAAAAATGTAACTCAAGAAGTTATTTTACAACAAATTAGTATTTGTGCTAAATCTTAACTACTGTACTCCGAGGTACACAAAGCTCCTTTGAGGCACGATGCGTTGATTTACCAGGACTGCGTTGAAAGGCCTCACGCACAGCATCAACAGTCTCATCACTCACACTGGGCCTGCCACTTCTGTCAAGGTCACCAACACTGCCAGTCTCTACAAACTTTGAATATCATGCTTTGATGCTTTTAACATCTGGTGGAGGTTGTCCGTATTCATTTCTGAATTTCTGCTGCACTGAGACCGGTGATTTTGTTTTGTGATGCCACAAAACACTGTGGGCTTTCTCCTTCATTGACGCTGTTTTGTCACTAGCAGGTTAATTTCCACTGCACTGAGACTGGAGATTTTGTTTCGTGATGCCACAAAACACACTGGGCTTTCTCCTTCATTGATGCTGTTTTGACACTAGCAGGTTATGCAACTGTAACATAACAATACGTAGTTTTCTTGTAATAAATGTTTGTAATTAGGGAAAGACTTTATGCTCACCCTGTATAATAAGTTTATTATATTTCTCTACATGTTTCGAGCACTGTTGTGCTCATCATCAGGAGGTCAAATTGTATTATACAGCATCTGGTATCTTCACACTCT
>Ga0209755_10008389_pt1 | contig 11062 bp, 7 predicted proteins | sample TergutCo191P1_FD_187301 | JGI IMG/M metagenome (GOLD analysis project Ga0209755, IMG submission 187301) | Cornitermes sp. P1 segment gut microbial communities from Petit-Saut dam, French Guiana - Co191P1 (SPAdes) (version 2) | ecosystem: Host-associated > Arthropoda: Insects > Digestive system >... | reverse complement strand
ACTCATATACTAATATGAACAGGGAAGGCAATATATGTATAAGTTAACACACTCATGATATCACATAACCAAAGCTGCCATGGAAACACAACAGTTCCCTTTATGTTTTTGAAGTACATGTCTCCCTCAACAATGCAATAATACCAAAAGTGTTGCCATGGAAGTACAGCAATACATTATCTGTACTGTTGCACTATGCATGTCACTGCCAACATTATGAAACACACACAATTCTTCATGTGAAGTGCCTCATATTTATGTCTAATTTTTAACAAATTTGGAGTTTATGACAGATTTTTGTTATTAAAGTACCCCAAATCAAATTTCACAAAAATCCATCCAGTGACACTCAGATACCTGCAGGACAGACAAGGCAAAGGTCAGTGGTGCTTTTCACAACTACATAAACATGCCTAAAACAATTTCTCCTATAAGCAGAAATGCTCTTTTCTAATGTACTCAGCATGCTATTTCTGCAGGATAAGTAAAATGCATTACTTGTGTTGTGGCATCAGTTTCTAATACAGACTCTGCATGAGAATCAAGGGTTGGCTCACTAGTCGGAGGTTTGAAGAGCCCCTTATCCAACATAAGTAATGGCTTCATTCGTGGCCAGCCAGATGCCAAGAAATCTTCCCAGTTCAGTTCATCATGTGAATCAAAGAAGAACTTTGTCTCATCCTCAGATACTGCTCCATCCTTATTCTGGTCAAACGACTGTTGAGTCTGAATCTCAGACATCTGGATTCTGCAACACATCAAACATTCATTACATACATTCATGTACTAAAAATGATAGGGAAGGTGCTCCACCTTGGGTAAATTTTTGGTTTTCATTTTTCTGTGTGAACAGAATCACATGTAGGAAAGTTTCAAATGCTGCATACTGATGCATACTTATCTAGCAACTGACATATTTTTAACATTTTTTATGCATTTGGTTACTGAAGACACTTAAAAGGTGAGAAGGTAAAGTCGTACTCTGGGGCAGAAGTCAAGAGAAGAGTAAATTTATTATACACATTTTAATGTTTGTATAGCCAACTCCACTAGTAATACACAGCAACGTACATCATGAATGGTACAATTAATAACATAAGGTATCCACTTACTCATAACACTCATCTCATATTTAATACATCTATACCTAAAACAGAAATGTAGAAGAGAAGCTATTAAACCTAAGTTATGGTCCATGTAATCACCTATCTTTTAAATAGCACAATGGGAAGACAGAGAAACACAGCCATTTCCATCCCAAACCTCTCACGAAGATACTCTAATGGAACTGTTGGTGCTGGTGTCTTTAATAAGTTCAAGTGGGGCAAACACCAGAGAAGTAAAAGTTACATAGATGAACTGCAAGATTTGTGACTAAAATAAATAAAAAACTTCAAAATGAAAGCCAACTCCTACTTTAAGAAACAATGTACACAAAGCTAAGTTTGAAATTGCAGTACATTACATTACAGGCATGTAAGAAGCAAATAAAAACAAGTTTGCAATTACATGACTACATAAAAGGACTGCAGATTACATTACTACTTCATAATTTCAATGAAGTGTGTCCTGAAAAAAATCTGATAATTTGAAACCTTAAAAATTCCTTGCATTATTTATTCCATCCCAGGCAATTTGAATTAACATGGTTTTACTGTAGAGTTTATTATAATTTCTGAACAGTGTTTTAACCTTGGAGCTGATTGCCTTTAAATTTAAGTAACTGGATCACTGATTCAGAGTTTTCTTGGGTTGGGGGGAGTGAGGGTAAATTTAAGCATTTGCCTAATGAAACACACGAACATTGTTTGAAAACAAAACAAAACATTAAGAAGCAAATAATATTTTGAGGGAAATCAAACAGAGATATTCAGCATGTTTCCAAAAATGCAATAAGTACTATCGCCTAAACACGAGAAGCAAATATCTCAAAGTTTCTAAATTCCCTGTTTCCTTTACTTATATTTTGGTTTGAGCCTTTAGTTTGCACCTTCCTGTGATACACCCTGAAGCAACATCTGTTCACACATTATCCCACACATCACATTACTTCATGTCACTCTCCACATTACACCCCTACCTGAACTCATGGAGCATGGCAGTTATTTCGGTGAGGCAGGCCAGTGCTTACTGCAGCTACAGTCCAATTTAACGATGTTCGTGGCATTACCTGATGGAATTCTAAGGGACTCTGTACTCATCATTCTTGTCCAGCCTACACCACCATATTCCTAACTGCCAGTACAGTGTTTTTACTTAGACAACAAATGTTGTAACTCAAACTAAATAGGATTGTATTCTCACAATCAGTCTGAAAAAGCTGAAGTAAACAAATGAATCCTACAACTGCATACTGTATTGCAATTTTGTAAATAAATATTGAAAACACAGTTTTACAATGTAATTTTCCAAGTTTTTACTAATACAGGCAGGTCTTGTCTTATGCCAAGGTTACATTCCTGCTAAACACCATGAAAATCAAAATTGCACAAATCAAACACAAAACTCCCACTTAATATGATGTATCTCCTGGGGGTTAAGGGAATGAAGACCTCATCCTATATAACGCATGACTATACCACTATGGGACACACAAACCTGATAACTACAGCTGTAAAATATATACGTTTCTATACAATATATTTATTGAATTCTAATGTAATAAAAATGGACTCACATCCATGGTTTTTGGTATGGTTCATTCCAATAAGACTGTGGTTGTCTTGCTCCATAAACACTTTAGTTCCTAATTTAGCACTTTCTGTAATTCTATCAGCATTATCACTAATTGTATACTAATACTATAAGCAAAATTCAACATTACACCAAATGTCAACAATTCATTCACCTTTTTCAAGTTGGCTTATTATGTCTAATTTCTCTTCAATACCAATTGTCTTTTGCCGATTTTTCAGTTGGACTGCACGAGGTGATACAGATTTACATTTCTCACTCCTCTGGTACCAAAAGCTAATGCTGCTGAAGGGAAAAGTACACCAAGCACATGCCTATATCACCAATGTAATCAATCCATACACGTGACTGATGGCAAGACAGTAGTGTCACTTTCACTGGATCATGTAAGCCAAATGGCATTACACCAATATCTATGCCAAATAGACTTAAGCTGAAAATTATTATATAAATCAGAAAAGTGGTATAAATTTTCAAGCTGCATTAAAACAAAATTGTGCAATAAAGAAACTGCATAAAATGAGACCTGCCTTCATTTAGAGCTGTACATGTTTAGCGCACCAATTTGTTTGGTATTTGCATGGGCTGCATATCCTAATGATAATATATATACAAATGTTTTATACATCCTTCTATCTGTTATTTCCCTGATGATGGGACAGAAAGGGCTGAAACATGTAAGACAATGCAACTGTAATGGCAATGTAGCAACTCTACTTCTAAGTGTATTTTGTCAGACCCACATATGTCCAGTTCATGGAAAATATGCAGAAATGAAGACTATGTTTGCTACTGTTTATCATCAGTTTTCATTTTCGTAACCCTAGCTGCCAGTGTCAACATGCTCCAGACTATACAATTGGTAACTTAGCAGAATAAACTTTGTTTTGTTACATACCTTTTTATTGAAATGTTCTGCAATTCTGAAAACCTGCCATCACTAGTTGATACATTATAATCTCAATTTCAATCAAGTTCTGCAAGAGGAATGTCAGAAGTCTGTGTGTCATTTTTTTCCCACATGCTGCCCACAGGAGGAAGCTGTTCAGAACTGTCATGTCTAAGAAGTCAAAACATTTTGTCCATCTCCAGCTTTATCCCCAGTGCAATGATAAATCACTGTGTTTGTTGCATTTCCCTGTTTTGTCCAAGCTGCATATGTGTGAAGATACAATGTAATAAATATTCAAACACATTGAATTATCACACATATGTATGTATATAAATAGATTCATTCATTAAAAAATCACTTTCATTTCAGACCTTCTAACATTAGAACTCTAATTAATATGACTTATTTCTAAATCACAGCATTTCAGAAATTTAAACATCCACACTAAGTGAGGAAAACTTAGGGTCAGCATGAGATATACTTGGCATTTAAAACCATCTGCTAAAGGCTAAAATTAGTTTTACTATCTCAACACACTCTGTGCTATCTTGCTCCCACACACTTCATCCCATCAGTTTCCTGTTTTGTTTCAGCACTCCAACTGCATGGTCTCCATTAGTGATCTTGCACTGCTATTTAGATATCTATTTGAGCATTACATGCTTTCTTGTGTTACAGGCTGCTAAATACAATTCCTACAAGTGCTGTAAATTCAGATAAAATTTCCTGGTGTGCCTCTTCCAAATGGGAAACCAGTTTACAAGTACATTAAAAGGTTTTCAATGGTATTTTCCATTTTATACAGTAAAATGTGCAATCTCATGACAAGTTTCCTGCGTTAATCCATGAAGTACCATTCCATGATACGTTTGGTCTGTGGTGTGCTATAAGTGAAACTAGAATTACTGGACCCACATTTTCTGAGACCATAAAATCACACCAGTATGTAACACATTCCGATACCGACTTCTGAATACCTGTCAAATTAGAACATACGACTTTTTCCAGCAAAGAAGTCCAACAGCTCATGCCAAAACTTTTCTACACACTGTTTACAGAGCATTTTTGGTGACAGAATATTAACCATAATTGTGGGCTCTTTGTTCATCTGATCAGAATATGTGTGATTTTTACTTGGGGAACATGTTAAAAGATAAGTGTATTGTAATAATAATAATAATAATCCTCACACTACAGAGGATCTGCAGGAAAGCATCCAGAATGCAGTGTTTTCAATTTATAGAGCAGAATGTCAGCATGTAGTGAATGTGTATGTTAGATCTGATGTGTGTCTGAAACTTCAGAAAGCAATTCCTTGAGCTTCGTTCAATATGGTGAATGTGTAATATTAAATAAAATGCACTGAAGTAAAACGCATGGCCTCTGACTGACAGCAGACTGGCATTGTGCTGTCTACTGTCAAGTGAATGTTTGAGATGTACATTGACATGTGGGGAGTCATTTACAAAGTCCCTGTATGAAACTCATTCTGTACTAAGTGCGTATGTTATCAGTTCATTGGAATTTGGCAGGATGCAATTTTCCAAACCCACTCCTCACCTTAGTGTTCAATGGATATGAATGGCTGGTTTCAGGTACAGACTACTTCACCCCCACCCCAATGATGAGTACCTAGTGACTGTAGCGGCAAACACACTCACTTGCCATCTTGATTTGCATCCAGCTTGTGGAAGTATTCAAAAGCCTCTTGCTCACTTGCTCTCTTCTCCTCTTCTTGTTCCTTTTGTTTTATTTCTTCCTCAATCTTGCGATATTTCTCCAAGGCTACATTCTCCAGTTCTTCTGCTGCTATCTTTAGTGCCTCTTTTTCCTTTCTCATGCTATCAGCTTCAGTTTTGTCTTTTTCTAGCTGTTCCAGTCTTTCCTGGAAATGCAGAGAATTAAGTGTACTCAAGCAGTTCCTTGATGATGGAATACAATTTAAAAAATTAGCTGTCTCAGTCAAAGCAAAAACAAAACTGACATGTATGTATGTGATATGTAGGCATGTTATGATCATACATTTCTTTACCCAAGGCCTTTGTAAACAGCACCTAATGCACAGTATTGGTTCTCACCACACACTTCATTCTATATATTTCAGTGACTTGTGAGTGCCATTTTCTTAGTTAATGTACAAACACTGCTAATTTTCAATATTAGTATTCTCACCTGAGTAAGAATTTAGCAGCAATCCCTGCAGAAGTGAGAAATTTAAAATACCTTACACATAAACAAGAAACTATTTCTACCAAATTTAAATATTACCAGGAGATTTAAATATCGTCTCTCTAAACCCCAAAGGATAACCTCCAATGCTATACAACAGTCACAATGTGTATTACATTGTCACATAATTTAACATTCCAGCTGCTACTTACTTTCTTCTCCTGTCTTAACTCCTTTCCTTTCTTACTCAGTTGAACCCGCATTTCATATCCAAGCTTCATGAGTTTGGCAAGCTTCTGGGCCTCCACTCTTGCAACCTTACCCAGTTCATTGCAGTTGTTGACACATACAGCCTGACTCACATACTCATCAGATGCATCACAACAATCTGAAAATATTCACACACACACAGCCTGGTTGTAGTGCAAGGGGCCACAGCTTTTTTCTTATTGCATGTTCCATCCATGACTTGCCTTTCTTACAAACTCAAAACACAGATAATACGGTATGAGATTGGAGATTCTTAGAATGCTACAATCTTCTGTGACATGATGCTGTAATATGTGGCACATAGATACAAATATTATGAAAGAATATAAAATGTATGAACAACCAACAAATGTACTTTCATTTTATGATGATCTTAATTTATAATATCTTCACCAAAATGTTTTGGCGAATGAACCCATCATCTTCAAGGTGATGTCTTTGAGACAATACAATTGTAGTTACATGTGTCAGATTCACTCCACAGTATTCAAAACCATATAATTTCAGCCAAAATTTTGACTTTTGAATAATTAAGTACAACATTAGAGAATAAGAATGCTGCCAGACAATGCAGCATTACATTGCATGCACCAATCCTAAAACCACAAGGCAGATACTTCAGAAAATGATATAAAACTGTATTACTTTGAAATGCAACTCATAATGCACACATTTAAATACAAAAGCACATCAAAGCCACTTATCTCTAACATTACCTACAAATGACTGTTTTTACAGTAATTCTGTAGATGACAATTCAATACTTGCAAAAAAAAATGGCCACTTTGCTACAAGTATAAGCTTCAAATTTTATTATTGGAAACAAATTTTTAGACATTCAGAGTTGCAGCCACAAAAAATGGTTAAATTGTAGTTCTATATGTTTCTATCATTAGTTCTTTTATAGATATGCACCAGACACCCTGTATTACATACGAACCTCACTCACAATGACATATTTTACTTTATCCTGTCTCTGTACCTACCACAAATGCCATCATTAACCCGTGAGGATGGAATGTTAAGCGGTCTGTGGCCAGCATTTGTGCAATGGAATGTACCGTTAGGACAGGCTGGTGTTCCTGGCTCATCACTTCCATCTTGGCAATCACAGTAGTCATCATTCACATAGGTAAATGGTATGGTCTGGCTACCATCAAAACATGTGAAATCCTTGTCCGGGGGATACAATGATGCTTCTGGTGACAGAAATCACAAGTTTATTATTCATGTTCATTTTTAAAAGGAAACAATTATTTTGATTTTTTGAGCGAGATCTTTGTTTCCCATGGCAATTAATATTGTGAATAAGACTGTCTGGAATGTGACAATATGCACCCTGATAGCAGATCCTGATCTACCAGACTACACTGTGTTCCAGTCCAAAAGAACATTATCTTAAACTCCCGCAGTAATGAAACAAAATCACTTTTGGCAAGTGTTGGGTCAAAGTCACTGTATAATGACTAAGCAACAGAAGGTATGCCAGTATTTCCATGGCACAGATCAAACTCACTACTCACGCAAAAACTCATCTACGAAACAATTACACATGCTTTAATAAGAACGCATGTTTCTTAGCAAGTACAAAAGATGTATAATGACCCAAACTTCAATTTATTGTCCCAGTATTATGCTTCAGTTCACATTTATGGGAAATTTTAATATTATTTCTTACACTTTGAAAGGACATACAGGTATGAGTTGCTGTTTTTAAATAAAAAGTCAGGTGTTTGTCACCTTTTTCAAATTTTGGAAGAGGGGTATTCTTAAAGAAACCATTGCTGCATTTTGTTTGAACCAGGACAGACTATGCCAGATATAACAGAAGAATTCAATTACAGGTTAGGACAGTGTAGTTGGTATATTGACATGGCTATGGACTGGACCTCTGAGAAACTGTAGATTGATTCCCAGCATGGACAAGAAGTTCATCTCTTCTCCAAACCATCAACACTGGCCCCAAGACCCATCAAGCCTGCTATTAAGAGGGTACTGGGGGTTACTTGCCCATGGACAATATGGCTGGGGCATAAAGCTGGGCACTCACTTCCATCCAGTAACAAGGTTTAGAATAAGTAGAGTTATATTTCCACTCACCCATACGTCTTCTTGGAATGCAGAGACAACTTTACTTTATCTCTATTCTACTGTTGCTTATCTTAACAAAGCATACTTCTGCTTAAATAGCATAAATATAACTGAATAGCAGAATTCTTGAATGGAACAATAGTCAATCTCAAGCAACAATACATAAATAGAGAATAACATAAATATATCAGTCATCACTGGCATTTCCTCGGTGCAACAATCATTTATCAATTATAGGTACAATATATAATAGATATAATTATGTAATTTAGGTAATGGAGTAGATTGATCTGGATCAGGATAGTGGCAGGCACTTGTAAAGGCAGTAATGAACCTGTGAGATACATAAAATGCGGTGAATTTCTTGACTAGCTGAGAACCGGCTGGCTTCTCAAGGACTCTGCTCCATGAAGTATGGTAATTAAATTCATTATCAAGAGTCATTCGTTCACCTTCTTTCATTAGGAAATAAAGTCAGCCACAGAGCCATTTCAGGGAGTCAACGGTATTTAGCAAAGAAAACAATGCAGAGCAATCTCTAAACCACGAGAATTCTTACAGACGCACCTCAGTCCGGCCTGTCATATTAATAAGTCTCACTATCAAACAATATAACAAAAATAAGCTGAACTGTTGCACTGCACGCCACTAACCCCATGCCTGTATCGCTTTTGTGTACCTTGAATGAAGTACATGTAATCATTTCTGGAAACCTCAATCTTCAAAAAGTTATCAAGTTCGGAATGTTCCTGTTAGAGTTAAATTAAGAAGACTCATTTTACAATAGCTGCCTCCACATACACCCCAAAAAAAAAGCGTGTAAGCGCATTTCGAGAATCGTTACGTCAGCGAATGGTTTCATTAACGATTTATAATTAGTGAAAGTGATCTGGAATGAAGACGTATGACCAAGGCATTAATCATCATGGATTTCCCACAAAGCATACGCATATTTCCGATTATGCCTTCCAGCTTCCACCTATGTAATCGACACCCTCATTCATTATTGGAGTCTCAACATCTGCATGGGTAAACAGGCCTGTGCAGAACAACATTAAATTTTTATACCAATAATGCAGAGAAATTCCAAACATTAGAAGCACCCACTTCGCAGATCAGATTAGTAAAATAATCATTAAAATATAAAAGTACGGATATCAAAATTCACACACTTTAGTATCACAAGCAGGCCACGCAACACACTGCGCCAAACCTTAGCACATTAGTTTCAAAACTCATCTTAAAAATACGTTACTTGATATAGAAACACCACGTGGTCGAAGAATTTCTGATGACTTCGTTAAATGGAATTCTACAAGTATTAAAAAAACTAAATTTAAATACATTTTTTTAAAAACTGCGACCGGTCTCGCTTAATTCCTCTGCACAGGTTGCGGTCATGTGTCTACACGCGTCTTCGTGTGACATACCACGGATTAGAGTTCATTGATTCCATAGTGTCTGACGTTACTCTACGGATGTATGCGATAATCCTAATACGACGATTCTGGAGTTGACTCCACTCCTGCCTTTACGTTACATTTTCTACCTTCCACATAATGGCAAATTTCAGTAAATACTTTTCTACACACTGTTTGACATAATACTTTCATCTCTCTGTCAACCAGCGTTAGCAAAATGCGCCCGTTTACTTTGTAGTGCTGGATTCACTACATTTTCAGACACGTGAAGCACAAAGGCATGAAATTAGACGAATAATAATTTTATCAGCATTCATACGTAAATATTATTCAGTAATCCGTTTTATTATTGACACTACATCATAATTTTCATATCAAGGCAAATTCCGACTAAAAAAAGTAGCTGTTGCGCTGCCTGGCCATTAGGACACAAGTACAATTCATGTCCACTCAGTTCATTTTACTGAGGATTTATTATTAAAGAGACACAAGGGTTTAACAGGTCATATTAGTTTCAAATTACGTACGATTAATTCACAGTGTTTAAGATTAATTTGAAATAAGTTTTAAAGCTCTAATAGTGGCACAATGGAGGACAGGTTATAAGGAATAAAATGGTTAAAATAGACACACACAACACTTGCTTCATAATCTTGTTGCACTTGGAGACCAGCTTTTGCTCTAAATCGGAGACATCAGTAGGCCATTACATAAGAACCCAAAGAAAACACAGAAAATCTATACCATAAGGTAGGAAATCTACTCTTTGCATAAACATGTATTATAAGTATATTAAGTGTATAATGTTGTCCCTTAATTACAAGAGGCCTAAGGATATTTAAAAATGTATAACTTTTGTACAATTTAAAAGAATACCAAGGACAGGTGCTTTAAAAATTAGAAATAATGAATACCTTTTCGACTGTAAACTTCTTACAAATGTATATTTATTTTGAATTACTGGTGCCATGCACACTGGTCTGTTTAACTGGCAATACGGCAGTAGATATTGCTGGCATGCACTTAAGTAACCTTGTGGCACATACAGTTTCTGGGTATTTCTCGTGTACTTGTATAATTATGTGATATTGTCGCAGATATACGGCAAAGAGTAGTCACCAAGTAAAACACGAGTTCAAAGCAAGCGTGATGTGTGATTGAATATATAAATGAACACTTTTGCTTGCCACACCAATGGAGATGTTTCAAATAAAGATTGTATCCAATGAAGCCAAGCGAACAGTTTATGTCCATGTCAGCAATTTTACTTACTTACTCCATGGTGCAGAGTCCTTCTTGAGAAGCTAACTGGTTTGCAGCTAGTCAAGAAATTCCCTGCATTTCACGGAACCCGAAGGTTCATTACAGCACTCACAAGCAACCACCACCTGTCTCAATCCTGGGCCAGCCCAATCCACTGCTTATACCCACACCCCACCTCCTGGAGATCCATCCTAATATTATCCACCCATCTACACCTAGGTCTCCCCAGTGGTCTCCTTCCCTCCGGTTTCCCCAACAAAAC
>Ga0209755_10008387_pt1 | contig 11062 bp, 7 predicted proteins | sample TergutCo191P1_FD_187301 | JGI IMG/M metagenome (GOLD analysis project Ga0209755, IMG submission 187301) | Cornitermes sp. P1 segment gut microbial communities from Petit-Saut dam, French Guiana - Co191P1 (SPAdes) (version 2) | ecosystem: Host-associated > Arthropoda: Insects > Digestive system >... | reverse complement strand
AGAAGATTTTGTTGTTTGGTATAATGATAGGTCTCATGGTGCTTTGAATTTGTGGGAGGCTGAGACACCTAATATGGCGTTTGTTAGGCGATTATGGCCTGAGGTGTGGTTGGGTATAGCTGCTAAGCAGTTTGGATGGTAAAATCGTGAATATTAAGATAACCAAAAAAGGGGAAATAATTTCCGTAAATCACATTTTCGTGATAGGCCGATAAGGCTTAAATCGTCTGTTAGTTCTATTTGTACTTGGACTGAAACCATTGAGTTCACCTTGTTGTGTAGAGATAACATAGTGGACTCAATTCAGTCCTAAAAAGCTAGTCGATTAGCATACACCACCAATTTTTAAAACAAAATGGTCTATTATTTCTATCTACAATCGTGGTAGTGTCGAAAACAGCATCGATTGCTGCTTTTCCCGGTATTTCTGCCAATACAATCTCACTCCGTTAAAAGGTGTAAAGTCAACAAAAAATGTATGATTGGGTAATCAACCAGACAACATGTCCGCAGTGAGTTGTAAAATAGGCTTGAGGGTGAATTGCAAGAAAGAGATAACCGTGTAATCTTGTTATGTTCAATGTTAGAGCAATGTTGCAAGGATCCTATATGAGAACGTTAGCGGTTTGATAAAAAATGGAAAGAAGAGCATGTAGCTTGTTAGGCTTATTTTTGTAGGATTGTTGAGGTAATTTGTTTTTTGTAGGGTAAAGATTTTAGTCTGTTAAGTAATAAAAGGTTAAGGAACAGATAGGGAAATGGCACCTAATAAAACGTTAGATTCATTCTTTACAAAAGAGAGCAAACAAGTAGCAGCACCTCAAGTAGAGAGTAAAGTAGCTCAAGCTGAGAAGGAATTTGACGCTCAAGTAACGCAAATGGCAGCAGATGAAGAAAAAATTGTTCAATTTTCCGTTAAAAAAGAGAGAGAACAAAGAGTTTTACCGCCCATAGCACCGCCTGATCTGTCGTCTTCTTATTTTGTTTCTGCATCCTATGACGGTCGCCAACGTAAAGTAATTATTAAGCTTTATGAGCCGGAGTCGGGGGAACTGTATTTTTGGCAGGATAACACAGGGCATAAACCGTACTGTTTAACTAGTTTGCCAAAGGAAAAGGTCTTAGAGTTTGATCGAATTGTTAAGCATCAAGGTTTTGACAGTTGTATAACTGAGCAGAAATTTGATCCCTTAGCTAATCAGAGTATTCAAGTAACAAAAATTGTAGCCAAAGATCCTCTGGCAATAGGGGGTAGACCAAGTGGCACTATAAGAGATATAATTCCAGAAGATCATCTTCAAGTGTGTGGTTGTCAAATTCAAGATAGTGACACTAAAATTTGGGAGTCTAAAATCAAATATTACCAGTCATATATTTATGATCAAAGACTTTTGCCGGGAATGATTTATCAAGTAAAAAATGGAAGGTTGGAAGAAACCTCTGTTTGTGAAGCAGAGCAGTCGCTTGGGAAAATTCGTGAAATCTTTAGTGATGAAACGGCAGAGGAGCAAGAATTTGCAGAGATGTGGGCTAAACTTTTAGAGTATCCTGCGCCTAAATTTCGTAGAGCAGCTATTGATATTGAAGTATATTCGCCATTGTCTAATCGTGTGCCTGATGCGCGTGAAGGTGCATATCCGGTAATTGCATGTTCAATTTACAGTTCAGAAGGGGACAAAAAAGTTTTTGTGCTCAAACGCCAAAATAGGCCAATAAACGAAAAAACTCAAATACCTATAGGCGTAGATGTAGAGTTTTGTGAGACAGAAGAGTATTTATTGCAACAAATTTTTAAAGTATTGAACGATTTTCCATTTATTTTAACATTTAACGGTGATGATTTTGACCTTCGTTATCTAGTTCACAGAGCGTTAAACCTTGGAATTGCTAAAAAAGACATACCAATTGACGTGGGAAAACGTGTCTGCTTAATAAAATATGGCATTCACATAGACTTATACAAATTCTTCTTCAACCGTTCAATTCAAGGTTACGCGTTTAATAACCGTTACAAAGATGTAAGCCTCGGCGATGTGGGCGCAGCACTTTTAGGTATGGAAAAAATTCATTTAAACAAAGCCTTTGGCGACCTTTCTTATAACGAGTTAGCCCATTACTGTCTACGCGACTCAGAAATCACGTATAAACTAACAAGTTTCGAAGATGACGCTGCTATGAAATTGATACTAGTACTTACACGAATTAGCAGTATGCCTATGGAAGATGTTAGCAGACAAGGAGTTAGCCGTTGGATACGCAACTTTTTACACCGTGAACATCGCAAACACGGACTTTTAATTCCAAACGCTGAAGATATTCTAACAAAAAAAGGCAAAACTAGCACCACAGCTACAATTAAGGGTAAAAAATACAAAGGCGCAATTGTAGTGGAACCAACACCAGGAGTTCACTTTAATGTAGCCGTTATGGACTTTCCCAGCCTATATCCGTCAATTATCAAAGTTTGGAACCTTGGATATCAATCAATAGATTGCATCCACCCGGAATGCAAAAAACAAATGATACCAGACACTCAACATTGGGTTTGCACGAAAAAACGAGCTCTAGAAAGTTTACTTATTGGTTCACTTAGAGATTTACGTGTAAGATGGTATAAAAACCGTGCCAAAGACCAAACGTTACCAATAGAAGTGCGAAACTGGTACAATACTGTACAAGGAGCACTTAAAGTCATTTTAAATGCTAGCTATGGCGTTTTTGGAGCAGACAGCTTTGACCTTTACTGTCCACCCGTTGCTGAAGCAACAGCCGCCATTGGACGTTATAGCATCACCCAAATCCTTGAACACGCTGAAGCAACAGGCGTAAAAGTACTCTACGGCGACACAGATAGCTTATTTCTTAAAAACCCGTCTAAAGAACAAATAGAAGAAATAGCACACTGGACAGAGCAGCACTTAAACATGAACATTGATGTTGACAAAGTCTATCGATACGCAGTTTTTAGCGCTCGCAAAAAAAATTATTTAGGAGTATTAGAAAACGGCACTGTAGATGTTAAAGGCTTAACAGGAAAAAAGAAACACATTCCAGTGTTTATCAAAGACGCTTTTAATCAAATGAAGGAACGCCTTGCAAAAGTTAAAACACCAGCTGAATTCGAAAACGCAAAAAAGGACATAGCAAACATTGTTAAAGACCGATACACACGACTAAAACGGCGCGAATGGAACGATAATACTGAACTTGCATTCCATGTAGTATTAGGTGATGAACTTAGCAGATACACAAAAACTACGCCTCAACATGTGAAAGCAGCATTAATTTTGCAGAAAAGCGGAAAAGAATTACGTGCAGGGGATCTTATCAGCTTCGTAAAAGTTAACAGTAATAAAGAACGCGTAAAACCTGTGGAATTAACTTATAAAAACGAGGTTGACACAGACAAGTACATTGCATATTTACAGTCAACTTTTGATCAAGTACTAGACGCGTTAGGATTAAACTTTGAGGAAATCATTGGTTTAACAAAACTAGCACAATTTTTTGTTTAACCAAGTATAATGATAGAAATAAAAGAGTAGATAAAGGCCAACAGGGTAAATGCCGCAACTATTATAGAGACTATTGTAACTATTTGTCGTTCAGTCAATGGGCGTCGATAAGTTATTAATGTGACTAGACTACGTTTGTGATCAGATTCAAGCTTGTTATCTTTGAAGGTAATTAACGCTTTTTTCCGTGTAAAGAAAACCATCAATAGAATAAGAGAAGAATTAAAAATGTATGGCACAAGCGAAATTAGTAGACCCAGTTTTACATCAGCAATTATAGCAAAGGAGGCAATAGTCATGCCTATGGCGAAACTTCCAGAGTTACCTACAAATATTTTACCTCTAAGATTTAAAGCGCCAAGTATTAACCAGAAAATTATTGGCCCAATCATTAACAGGTAATAAGAAGGAGCGGCTAACGCTGAAATGCCCATTAGGCCTAAAAGAACTATGGCAGGACAAACAGATTCAAGACCATTAAAACCGCCAAGCATATTAATCGTGTTAGTTACAATCATTACTATTAAGGGAATTATTAAATAGAAATACCACTCTCCAAATTGGAGAACACCAATAAAGGGTAAAGTAATTGATGTGCGAACAAGCATGTGTTTTGCGAAATAAATCAAAGGCAACGCAGCAATTAAGGGCATAAACGCTTTATATCGCCATTTTAAATCCATCCAGTCGTCAAGCAACCCCATGAAACCGCCGAAGAGAATACAAACTGCAAGAGTCAAAGGTGCAGAAATATCACCAAATGCAGATGAGCGTCCAATACCGAAAAAGTAAAGCAAAAAAAGGTATACAATGGCAAATAGGACGTATAATACGCCTAAACCGTTTGGAACTAACGGGGTGCCATTTTTATGCTGGTCAGGAACTGTTGGAAACACGTTTTAATCGTCACCAGTGACTGCTAAATTAGCGTTTTTGGTGAGCGGCATTGTATGCAGCCCAGTCAATTTTGTAGAGTGCGACTAATGGCACTAAGTCACCGGATCGACCAAAGTTTGTTTCTGCACCAGAGTTGTATACGAGTTTAAAGTATTGCAGTTCAACTGGCATACTTGTTGCGTTAACAATTCCATTAGTTTTGCTAACGAAGTCATATTCAGCATTGCTTAACAATTTGTAAACCACCGTGTTTATTCCCTGCTCAGACCATTGCCATCCACCGGATTCTTGATCACTTGAGCCAAACGCAGTCTCGTTTGTCCAAGTATTGCCTGAATGCATGAAACCTGCCTTTGTTAAGCGTTCATTTGCGCTTCCAGATATTCTGGCCATCTGCATCCATTTACCCTCATCACCTAAACCGTATGGATATGCATAGTATCCATCTTCAGTGGGGAAAACAAACTCAGCTGCAAAGACTAGGATATATTGCACGTTTTTTTGTCCGTATGTAGTAGATATAAGGTTTAACGCGTCTTCTTCAGTACTCATATACATGGCAGCAAGGTTTTCTATTTGTTCAGCGTCAACTGTAGCGTTGTCAGCAAGGGTAGTAACATTACCCATAACGCTTAGCCAATAACCATAGTCCCACCATGCAATAACTACATCTGTTGTGTGCAAGTGAGTGCTAGTGTAATTTAACATGTTTAACCATTGAGGCATTTGGTTAGGTGGAACTACTGGGAGACCTGCAGCGCTAATTGATGTAGGCATATAGCCGCTAGCATATTGGCGGGGTATACCACCTGTTTCTATTCCTCCTTTTTGTATTGGATTAAACACGAATTGGGGCATGAGGATAACAAATATCAACACTATACCAATGATGCTATATTCTTTGCTAACACGCAATAGTTTACGTTTAGCTTTTGTGGTAGCATTTGGTGTTTCTTTGAGCATAGACATGAACGGTTTTAACATACTGATTATACCTATAGCTGCAAGCAAGGCGAAGGCGGGTGCGAAAATTGCTAGTAGACGCGCCATTGAAACACCAAAGTAGAGACCTGTTGCGCCAAAGAGTATGAGGAATATATTGCGGTTTGTTGGATTTTTCAGTGTGAAGTATAAACCTGTTATGAAAAATAGTATAGCTATACCAAGTTCAACATAGATGTTACCCCATGCAGGGACTCGGTGTTCAGCTACTGACGCAATTAATGCATTGTTCCCTCGCAAGGTGGGGAGGAGAACATTAACAAATTTACCTGCGGTACTGCTAAGATAGCCAGAGTAGGCTAATGGAACAAGAGCGACAACCACTGCGGCTACCATTCCAATAACTATGTACATTTTGTTTTTCGCTGAAACGGTATAGTGTTGTAGAAATTCAGCTACTAGTAGTACAACAAAGACTCCGGCGACAGGGAGTATAGGAACGGATGTTAAGTAAGAGAAGCCGATGTATGGAACTTGTGCTGCGATGAGCAAACCTAAGCCCATGGTTACACCATAATTTATCAGTAATCGCCGGTCATATCGCTTTAGCACTACAAGTATGAATACAAAAAGTGCTGCTAAGTCTAAAATGTAATATGCAGCACCCCAACCAGCGATAAAGTAGGCTAACGCTAAGGCTGCACCTACAGAATAAATTAGACTCTTATACAGCGACTGTTTTGTGTTCATTGAACGCAGGAACATTAGTATAAATAATAGTAATCCGAGAATGCCCGGAATTTCGGTATCGAAAAATCCAAGAGAGCTTCTTTGCAGAAATGAGGGCGCTAAGGCTAAGAAAAGCGCGGCAAATAAACCAACAGCGTGCCCACCTAAATCTTTTCCGATAAAGTAGATTAGTAAACAACACAGAGTTCCTAGAACAACTGCTAACATTGCACAAAACGTCATTAAATCAACATTTACACCTAAAAAGCTAACTGCTTGATACAGTACAGCACCTGTCATAGGCAATGCTGGAAGAGACTGAGACATGTCAAGACCATTAGGGTACCATTGCTGATAATTAATCCAATGATCAGTATACGGGGAGAATAAACCATTTTTCACCATATAGTCAGTAATACTGTACTGATAATACGGGTCATACTCGTTTAAGTGAATTTGGCCTGGTATTTCCCACCGCATAGGTAAGATACGTACAGTAAAGGCAACCAAGAGTATTAGAATTAATGCTGAAATTACAAGAACTGAGGAACGATTAATTCCTAATCGTTTTCCGAAAGATTTTACATTTCTCGTTTGATCATTAGACATTAGTTTCTCCTCACAGACAGTCATCTTAGTATGAGTTTATTTTGATTATATCAAAGGGGGTTTATTTATGGCTTTTCCAAAAACAACCATTAACTACTCTGTTTATCTATCGGTTTGGCTACATGGAACATAACCCATGGACTGTATTTGCACAGTCGCCGCAACCCAACTGCCCGCTCTAACCACGCTAGAAGAGGGATTATACCGTTTTGAGAAGTTCTTCCAAAGGGCAACCAATTGTACCCCAATTTTGCGCAGATTAAAAAGTCAGTTTTTGATAAATCTTGCATAACCCGCTTATAGGAATGTAGATATGATTTACCCTTTAACCCTTTCAATTTTGCTTTAAAACTAGCTCTATTTCCAAAGGATAAAACACATGTTGAATTATGTTTTAATGTTCGATTACACTCGTTTAAAGCAACATCAAGTTCAGGAATATAATCTAACACTTCAATCATAAATGTAGCATCAAAAACTTCATTTCTGAAAGGCAAATTTCTTGCATCAGCAGCCACAATATATGCTTGCTTTGTACGTTGCTTAAAACGTTTAAGAGAACCACAGTCAATATCTATACTCACCACAACAGTTGTTTTATTATTTAAAGCCAGAAAAGAAATTCTGCCAGACTCCGCACCTACATCAAGAACAAAACTAGTCAGAGAAAAGTCAACAGCCTTTGTAATAAAAGACGCTTCTACCGCTGTTAAGTATTTACCCATCCGAGTTTTTGCAGCCATTTCCCAATGAGTCTCACATACAGAGGAAACAACATCGTTAGAACATGCAAGGTTTTTCTCTGTTTTTCCCATTTACAGATCACCATTTATTGCAGATTTTACTCCACAGTTAAGTGTAAATGTTTTCTATCACATTTAAAACAAGCGTCAATACATTGAAAAAGTTTATCTAAAAAAACGCAACTATTGCCTTGTAAAGAAGATAAGGGCACACAGGACAAATAACATATTGTAGCATTTTGAATCTACAGAATTTTAACACCATATAGATATTTATTAATTTGTAAAATAAGTGAATGTTTAACCGACTTATGAAGAATACTCTTTTCAATAGTCAAGTTGGTTGTAGCGCTTGAAAAAGTATACACTAATTATATCTGAAAAGCCTGATGCTGCAAGCCGCATAGCAACGGCACTAGATGATAGCGGTAAAACCGTGCGCGAGGTTAGTAATGGTCTACCATTTTTTGTAGCAAAAAATGGAGATAAAGAAATTGTTGTAGCACCCGCTATAGGTCACCTATATACTGTCGCAGGTATAAAAAAAGGCGAATGGGATTATCCAGTTTTTGATTACCAATGGGTACCACGTTGGATAGTTGAAAAAGGGTTTTTGAAAAATCGTATTTGGCTAAATGAACTCTCAAAATTAGCAGAAAAAGCCGAAGAGTTTGTTGATGCCTGCGATTATGACATTGAGGGCAGTATAATAGGTTACTCTATTCTCAAATACGCCTGCAATAGCAAAGAAAAAGTGGCTAAACGTATGAAGTACTCTACACTTACCCGAGAAGAGCTTAGAGAGTCATTTAGCAATTTATTGCCACAGCTTGATTTTGCACTTGTTGAAGCAGGCTTGGCAAGACATGAAGTAGATTGGCTGTATGGCATAAACCTGTCTCGCGCATTAACTTTAGCAGCCAAAAGCAACAGCGGTATGTACACTACTCTAAGTACGGGTCGGGTGCAGGGTCCAACTTTGAAGTATATAGAAACTCGAGAAAAAAACATTCGAATTTTTGTTCCAACACCGTTTTGGAATATAACAGCAAAAATATGCATAGATGACCACATATTTGATTTAGAATATGAAAAGAAAAATGAGGCAAAAACGGAGGCAGATACTATACTTGCAGCATGTAAAGTCAATGAGGGACAGATTGTTAAAATTGACACAAAAGAGTTCCAGAGCAGACCACCAGTACCGTTTGATTTAGGCGCACTTCAAAGTGAAGCTTATAGACTTTTTAAGTACACCCCTATGTGCACAGCTAAAATTGCTCAACACCTCTATATTAACGCTTTAATTTCTTATCCAAGAACAAGTAGTCAAAAATTGCCACCAGCTATAGGCTACAAAACTATACTTAAAAAACTCAGCAAAGCGCCATTATATCAAAAATTAGCACAAAAACTTTTGGCACAACCTACGCTAAAGCCAAATGAAGGCACAAAATTTGATCCTGCTCACCCAGCCATTTATCCAACAGGCGATTTACCAGAGAGATCCTTAGATACTTCTGAAAAAAACATTTATGACCTTGTTGTTAAACGATTTTTTGCAGTTTTCGGTGAATCTGCGCTTGAGCAGAGTCTTAAAATTTCGGCAGATATAAACCGTAACCTATTTTTTATGTCAGCTTATCGCACATTAAAAGAAGGATGGCTGGAATATTACAAACCCTATGTACACTCCAAAGCTTTTGCGTTACCACTACTATTTGAGGGACAAACATTTGTAGTAAAAAAGGTAAGTCTAAAAGATAATTTCACTAAACCACCTTTAAGATATAATCCGCAAAGTCTTCTTAAAAAAATGGAAAAAGAGGGAATAGGCACCAAAGCAACCCGAGCAACAACCATTCAAACATTATATGATCGAAAATATGTAAAAGGGGAACAAAACATAACAATCACGGACATAGGGTTTGAGGTAACAGAAGTTTTGAGGAAATATTGTCCAGAGGTTGTCTCCTCTGAAATGACAAGAAAACTAGAAGAGAAAATGGAACAAATCCAATTAAAGAAAGATACCAAACAAAACGTGCTCACAGACGCTATTGAAACTCTAAGAAAAGTTACAGCTGTGTTTAAACAGAAGCAAACAGAAATTGGAGCACAACTGGGACAACAAATTAAACAAACACGCTACAACAAACAAACAGTAGGAAACTGTCCCACGTGTCAAACAGGAAAACTAGTTATCATACGATCGAAAAAGTCAGGTAAACGTTTTGTTGGTTGTACCAATTTTTTTGAGAATAAATGCAACACTTCTTTTCCGTTGCCACAAACAGGTGCAATAAAACCGTTAGTAACACCTTGTAAAATTTGTGGCTATCCAGTCATTAAAATTTTAATTAACTCAAAACAACCTTGGAAATTGTGTCTTAACTCTAATTGTTCAGTTAAGGAGAAGAAAAATGTTGAACTGTAAAATTTGTAGTCGCCCAGTCAAAGAAGAGGGTTATTGTAAGGAACATTGGAAGGCTTATCAAAATATTTGCGAAAAATTTAAAATATGGCAGAAGGCATTAGAAGTTTCTTGGATGAGTTATCTGGTTAATATTTCGAAAAATTCATTAACTGGAGAATGGGCTAAAGAAGTAGTAAAGTATCTAATTGAGGACGAGAGGAGAAATGTCAAAGAAAAATAAGAAACAATCACCACAACAACAAAAACCAGCACAAACAGATACTCAATCATCAAGGCCATCCTCGCTTACCAAATGGTTCAATAAAATCACTACAACATACCCAACTGCTCTAATTATAACAGTTATCATTATTGGTTACGCAGTGTTTCTATTTGGAGGCGGTTTATTTTCAGCAGTGAACGGAGTTTCACCTTCAGCATATGCCAACAACAGATTCTACTTCTTATATCCAAGCATCAGTGAACAGTTTCTTGCTGACACAGTAATATCTGTAATGTTGTACCTCATGGGATTTGCAGGTTTGCTAACGATTTACCAAAGCACTAAAAACGCTAACAAACCAAGACAAGCATACATGCTACTGCTGGTAGGCATTAGTCTTGTTTTGTTATCATACATATTCCTTGAAGGCGCAATCAACATCAAAATGGCAGGAGCCTAACCTTTTCTTTTTTCAAGTTTCAGCCTCAACTTTTCAAAATTAAACAGCAACTATCATAAGTCTTATTGTTCAACCGCTTTTATAATTGAAACATTGTTTACACCGTTTAAAATAGATTTAGGGATAGTTACAAAATAACTTTTACAGCCGTGAAGTGGTCATTGAAAATAGTTACAAAATAACTAATAAAAACAACCCATAACAACACATACACATAGACTTTCACAGCTAATAAACTATGCTACTCCAAACAATAGTCAACTGTAAAAATTATTTAATCACACTCCCTAGTACAGTGACTCAGCTAAAACACTTGAGTTTAAATATCTGATGCTGTGTAGTATGACATCAGAGAGTTTGCATTATGAATAGGCAAAAATACTCCATAAAACTAACAGACGAACAACGCAAAGAACTAAAACAATTCATAACCTCAACATCCAAAAAAAACACACCCCAAAACAAAGTACATGCAAAAGTACTACTATACCTAGACGAAAACAACGACAAAAAACTAACCCCAGAACA
>Ga0209755_10008386_pt1 | contig 11063 bp, 11 predicted proteins | sample TergutCo191P1_FD_187301 | JGI IMG/M metagenome (GOLD analysis project Ga0209755, IMG submission 187301) | Cornitermes sp. P1 segment gut microbial communities from Petit-Saut dam, French Guiana - Co191P1 (SPAdes) (version 2) | ecosystem: Host-associated > Arthropoda: Insects > Digestive system... | reverse complement strand
TAAGTTTCTAACACATGCAGCCGTTACCTTGACCGGGGACGGCTGTTTCGCTTTTTGCTTGGCGTTTTGTTGCCCAAGCGGTTTCCCCTGCGATATGCAAGGTACAGACTGACCGAATAAAGAATCAATCTAGCTACTTCGTATAAACTCATACACTCACCCCCTTTCGGGAATGAGCCAACCGTCCAAGGTTGCGTGGCTATTATAGCACCCAACGGATGAAACGCAAGAACCCCGGCCAAGAAGCGCGGGGTTCTTTTATGTAGATTTTAACGTCATGGCGTGTATTAGTTATGCTATTGGTGCAATTGACTTGATATCTTTAATAGCAACTTTGCAATCAGGGAAATTCGTGCAACCGTAAAAGGCAACCCCTGAAAACGTATCCTTTTTTAAAACCAGCTTACCATAGCAATCCGGACACTCCGCTTCAATATCATCAATTTTGCTATTATTTTGAATTTTTTTAAATTCATCAATTTTGTTTATATGCACATGTGATTTATCAAACTCGTTAAATATGTAACAAAGTGGTAGAAACACAAATGGTACAACTACATTTGTTATAGTTCCGATATTTGATACACCGGTCAGCAGATTACTACCTATTAAGTCTATATTAAAAGCGACAAACCCTAGAAATATTAAAAAATTGGCACTCTTTACATTATTTCGAAGCTTTATACATAGTACACCCATTACTATTTGGTATACTCCAAAAATCATTGTCATTATTCCTATCATATCAATTCTTCTGCTTGTTCCTTGTATATTCATAATTTCTATAATGGTTTCATCTGCATCACTTATTAATCTTCCTGTTAAAAATGTAAAGATACCTAAAAAAACATATATAAGTCCGATAATAAAAGGAAGAGTTTTTTTTATCACTTAAAATCCCCCTAGTTCTGTAGAAAGCTCCATGATGTACATATTTTCTTTAACCGTAACGTTGAAAGGAATCGGCGGCGTAACAGTGACGTCTTTGGTACCGGTCAGCAACTTCAACCTGCCCGTCTTGCCCGCATATCTTTTTTGAGTTCTTTTTCATAATCATAAGCCGGTCTCTCATCTGCGGCGGCGAACATGTCTGAACGCTTAAACTCTGGTTCATCCGCAAGACCCAAAAGCCAGTCAGCACGCACATGGTAGTAAATAGTAATCTTAGCTAATGTTTCAAGGCTTGGCTGTAACGTGCCAAGTTCGTATTTAGCTAGTGTACTTTGCGGTATTCCTATTGCATCTGCAATCTTTTTTTGAGATAGCCTCGTCTTTGTCCTTGCTTCTTTCATCTTTTCAGGAAACTTATCAGCCCGAACCTTTACACCATCCCACTTAGAAACAGGATTAAAGCCGTGAAACTCATGCAAACCATTATTAATAAGGAAGTCTGTGGACACACCATAAAAATCTGCAAACTGTGCTAATTTCTCTAAATCTGGTTCCCTATCGCCATTTTCATAGTACGATATGTTTCTTTGACTAATACCCAGTTCATTTTCAACCTCTTGCTGGGTAAAGCCATGAGATAGTCTCATGCCCTTCAATCTTGATGGAAAAGTCTCACTATACATAATTACCCACTTCTTTTATGCAATTAGACCAAATATGAATCGTTTCAACCTATTCATTTTTGTTCTATGTCACAATTCAAACATGGTCTAAAATGATTTACAATAAACGTCAGTAAAAACATACCAGCCGCGCCTACCCATGATAACAGGAAAACAATGGAAAAACCACAAATATGTACACCCCGCCCCTGAAGGAATCCTTTAAAGAAACATTATCAGCAATCCAACCCCACCAAAAAAGTGATTACAATGATTTTAAAAGCCCTAGTATACAACCTATACCAATATGGACTAAGCCCATTGGAGTTTGTATATGTTGAATGGTGTCTAGCCCGATTTCAACAAGGAAAGTAGCTATATAAATCATAAAATCACCTCCTTCTAAAGAGGTAGTGATTGAATGAATTGGTGGGGATGGATTGCTGATAAAGCAACTACGACTATGTACGGGAAGTAAGTTCCACAAGTATGTACAAGTTCAAGCGGGTACGGTGTGTGCGTGATTCTCCAGCGAAGCCGCCGCCCGTAGCCGGATTCTGGCGGAGAGGTTCAACCGGTATCCACCGTTGGTAACTCCGTTAGTTTCCCACAGGGTTTTCCACACCGTGAATTGGATGCGTTTTCTTAGCGTTTTGGGGTTTTCCACGCTTTCCATAGGCCAAACTCCGGCGGCGCACTAAATGACAGCATGATGAATGACCCCTGTCGTGTCCGCATCCTTTAGCCCTCAGATTTTCCCCAAGACGTTTACCCAACGCACATACTTAAATGTCATTTATCATTTTGTCAGTTAGCAGTAGCGGGGCCTGTGGTAAGGGTGGTAAACCCCAAAACGCTTAGAAAACGCCCAATTCACGGTGTGGAAAACCCTGTGGGAAACTAACGGAGTTACCAACGGTGGATGCCGCCTCTCCGCCAGAACGCCGGCGAAGGAAGGCAAGGCGAAGCGACCACAAACGCGCTGCGCGCTGGTACCGCAAAGGAGGCCACCAATGAACCTAACAAACAAGCCAATATTAGACGCCTGCTGTGGTGGCCGGATGTTCTGGTTTAACAAGAATAACCCCCATGTACTGTACTGTGACAATCGTCAAGTAGATGAAAAGCTAGAAGACGGCCACATGTTTAGGGTTGCCCCCGACATCCTTTGCGATTTTAGATTTTTACCATTTGCAGACAAAACCTTTAAACATGTAGTCTTTGACCCGCCGCATATGCTCTACACTGGCCGTGGCAAGAACCTGACCTTGAAATATACGATACTCCCCAAAGACTGGCAACCACTAATACGAGAAGGCTTCAACGAATGCTGGCGGGTACTAGACGATTTCGGGACACTCATATTCAAATGGTCGGAGATAGACATACCCTTAAAAAAAGTCCTGTCCGTTATAAAACATGAACCCCTATACGGCCAAAGAAACGGCAGTAGAACCATATGGATGAGTTTTTTCAAATCCCCAGCATAAGCAACACAAAACGAAGACACCGGAATTGCCGCGGTAACACGTAGCGTGTACAGATGTAGTAAGGCCTTGACACATAACGTGAACCCTAAGCATGCACCCAAGAGCATAGCAAACGCGAAGGGAGACGCAGGCAAGAAAGCAAGAGTCAAGGGGCGCGAAGCGTACATTTTACCCCTTGACACGCACTGTAGCCCCAAGACACTAACCCGAAGGGTTGCCGAACGAAGGAGGCAACCCCTGCCCAAGTGGCGAACGTTAAAGTTTTGACAAACTTTTTCAAAAGTTTGCAGGGGAATTGGGGACAGAGTCCCCAAGGTCTAAGTAAAACCCCGGCGTACACCCCAAGGAAGGACAAGCCCATGATAGCACCCCGAGAGCTACCCCCAACCCTGCCTCCGGTAAAAGTAGAATTCATCCAAGAAGGCCGAACAAGATACATCTGCCCCAAATGCGGCGTATGGCTAGACAACCTAGACGGGAAACATCGACTATGGGCGAATGCCAAAACTGCAACCAAGGATTTACCTGCATATCCGGCTACTGGGTAAACCTAGACACAAGAGACCCCTATTACAAACGGGTACACCCCGCCGAAAGGCCAAATATAAACTCAACCCCCTAAGTAGAGAGAGGAGCAATAACATGCTAAAAGCAAAGTATATTCTGCTATCAGCAGATACCTACAGCATCACAGACCAGAACACTGGTGAAATAAACGACGGGATGAATATCTGGTATGTAGCAGCCGACAACCTAGAAATGACACTCCGTGACGGACGAGGCCGAAACATATCAGTAGGAATCTTGCCAACACAAGGGTCATTACCATATGAGGCCTCAAAAAAACTGGTAAGCGTACCAGCCATTTACGAATTTACCATGGAAATGAAAACCGTAAAACAAACAGCCCACGGCCAAAGCAAGATGGTACCCATAATTGTACCGGTAGACATCAAGTACATGGGCGATATCAAACTAACCGTAACCGACGCAACATCAACCAAATGAATCCGGCACTACCCTTAGAATGGTATCTAAGCGAATACCATAGACTGCTCTACTCCCAATTCAACCTACAATTCTACCTACTAAACAACCAACTAAACCGAATGGAAGAATTATACGCCGCAATAACAGTAGTCCAATACCATCTATATGAATCTGCCGGGAATCTGCAATTATTCCACACATGGTCAATAGCCCTAAACGCATTCGGAATCGCAGTACTGTTCGGCCTAATCCTATTCGTAGTATGGAGTACACTCACATGAACGAATTTATGAATGAACAAATCTTGCATGTAGCACTAATAGCATTCGGAATGGGCTTAGTATCATCAATACTATTTGGTTTCTTTATGTGGGGTATAGCCTCCGTATTGAATATATTTAAAAAAATCGTATGAAAGGAGATGTAACCTATGACACCACCAGCCTCAACATTTGATGTCGTCGGCGCAATTACCGAAGGAATGACCGGAATCGTAGATTCAGTATTACCGGTAATTGGAGCGGTAGCCCCTGGCGCAATCGCAATCCTTGGTGCCGTAATCACCATACGTGTAGGAATCGGCATAGTACGTTCCTTAGTACGCGCATAATCACCCCGGGGTAGGCCGCCGCCAAAACCGCCTACCCCATTTACATATCAAAAACAAACCGGGAGGCCATCATGACAAAAAAGCGTGTACTAACCTGCCTAATGGCCTTAATCATTTTAGCTACCGCCGCCTATCCGGCGCACCGTGCGTATGCAATTCACCTACCGGAAGATATACGCTACATTAACGAAGCCAACTGGCATGACGATTTCAACCGGAATCACAGACCATCAACAGACCATTGGGATGGTTCTAGTATGTTCGGCGGCGGGTATATCGGCTTTGAACCAACGGACTTTGGAATAGTATCCGGCGCAGTTCTTGGACTATTAGCTACCATAATAGTAGGTGTAGGAATCTACATGGGCCGTGGCGATGATATTCAAAACCTAGCCATGCAAGTATGGGACGCGACAACAGGAGATATGCGAGCAAGAATACAACGAGCCGTAGACGAAGCGTACGGCTATCGTATTGTTGTAAATGACCGTGGTGCGTGGAGACATATATCACAACTGCGAAGCAGAGACTTCCGCGCCATCCAAGACCACGTAGCAAGCGTAGTCACCAACATAATAACCACCACTAGCCAAAGCACAGGGATAGACTTCATGGAATACATGCGAATGGCTCATTATGAAGGCCGTCATGCAAACTTAAATAACATCGAACATGTAATTAGCAATAGAATTGAAGGTATGTTTAATGGAATACCCATTATTGGCCAAAACTTTAGAAACTATCCATTAGCGCGCCAGATTGAAATCCTCAACATCTTAAATTTAAGTGATACAGTAACAATAGCAGGAAATGTCCATGGATTGACTGAATTTAGATATTCACCAAATTTTCGAACTACCGGCTTAACTCGCACATTATATAGGGAATCTACTTTTAACGGCAATATAGTACCTAGAGGCAGGTCTTATCATTTCTCGTCGCAATACGAATTAATTACAAATATAACTTGTCATGGCATAGTTATATGGACAGCTGGAGGACGAAGATATATAGCCTCTATTTCATCCTACAATGTATTTAGAAATAATCAACATCAGTTAGCAGTAGCTATTCCATGGGGTGCTAACATAACTGGTTTAGTGCCATCACAATCTATAGTTGCTCCAACCACGCGCCCTTTACCATTCGTTATAAACACAGCCAACGCAATAACCAACCCAGCCGCGGCAATGGCGGCAGTACAAGCCATCAGCGGCGCGGCCACAGATGATGACATAATAGCAATCTGGCTACCAGACATACCGGCAATAGAAGCCGGAGACTTCTCATCCCTAGTAAATGCAACGGTTGCCGACGTAATAGTTCCCCGCGAAGTCCTTGAAGATGAAGATAACCCGCCGATTGTATATCCGCCCGGCACAATAGCCCCACCCGGCACAGGCACCGGCGACCTAACAGGCATAAACCAAGGCATACGCGCCATAGATAGCACCCTGCAAAACATCTTGGAAGTAACACGAGATATAGCCGATAGCATAACCGCAACCACCCCCTACCCTGACCTCACCATAGACGACATCTATATCCCCTACGTGCCTATGCCAATAGTACCTGATGTCCCAGACTTTGAATGGGACTTTTCCTCCATCTTCGGCAACATGCCTAATCTAATGGATTATTTCCCTTTCTCAATTCCTCTTGACTTATATAACACATTTAGGGTCATGTCCGGCAACATGCCCATAGAAGCTCTATCACTAAACACCCAAGAACGCCGAGAACTAATGGCTTTAATAGAAAATGGTTATAGTTATGCATCTATAGAACCCATGTTTCTAGGAGGTCTTGGGACACCGCCACGCTTCGAATTTGATTTACCGGAACCCTTTAATTACAAAATAGTAGTAGACTTAGCTGATTTTGAAATACTTATAGCTGTAATACGCTGGGGGACATTGATGTCCTTTGGCTTTTTCTTGTTCAAAATAACACCGAAATTTATCAAATGGTAGGGTGATATTTTATGCTTGCATTACTAATAACTGCATTAGTAGCCTTTTTTAAATCAGTAGTTATCCCTAAATTGTCATACTTGTTTAAATTAATCTGGATTCCATTTTTGCTACCCAAGCTAGTGACTTTGTTAAAGTTCGTTGCAAAAGGAACTATGTTCGGATTTTTTTTCTTAGGAATTTCAGCACTTGGAATCCTTCCGCAAAGCCCCTTTCGTTTATTTAACAATCTTCTTTTGAATTCCCAAGTTCCAATAATGACATTTGTCCGGTATTTAAGCGTATTTGTACCGTTTCCTGAAATACTCTTGGTTATGCAAGTGTGGGTTGGGTGCATTGTAGTATGGTATGTAGCAAAAATACCGCTACGTTGGGCTAAGTTCATATCATAGGAGTCCCTTATTATGGTAAGAATCATGACAGGTACACCCGGCTCGGGAAAATCGTATTCCATGGCACACCAAATCCGCAAACGCCTGCGCGATGGAAAAAACGTTATAAGCACCGTTAACATAGCCCTTGACCATGTAACCAACAACGGAAAGCTTAAAATAGGTCACTTTCAATACATATCCATCTATGACCTAACCCCGGAACTACTGGAACGCTACGCCCTAACCAATCACGCCAAAGGCAAGGAATCACAAACCTATGTATTCATAGACGAATGCCAGCTAATATTCAACACCCGCGATTGGTCAAAACAAGGCCGTAGAGACTGGCTTGCCTTCTTTACAAGCCACCGTCAATACGGCTATCAGGTCTTTCTTATCACGCAACATGACGAAATGGTGGACAAGCAAATCCGCGCAGTAGTTGAACATGAAATCAAACACCGCAAAATAAACAACTTGCTTTGGTTTATACCCTTTACCATCTTTGTAGCAGTAGAAACATGGTACGGCAACTCCAAAATAAAAATCAGAAGCGAGTTTATCCTATTCCGCCGCAACGTATCCCGCATGTATGATTCATACTTCCTTTTCGATGAACTGGCCAGAAAATATCCTGACCTACTCGAAGCAGATGCCGCCGATGAGGAAGCCGAAGAATCAAACCCGAACGAAAACCAAACCAATGAACCGCCACCCGATGAGCTGGAAGCAACGCCGGCACCCAACGCCGAGCAAACCAATCCGGACTGCTCGCCCGACCGAAGGGAGGGGACAGGCCGGGTTGGTCTAACCGGCTTCCTTCGCAAGTTATTCACCGCTATTTAAGTCAGGCAAGGTTAAAATTTTTTTGATGTTTTTTCACCCTCGCGGGGCAGGTATGTACACCGCCCCACGAAATATTAAACCTTTTAGGCATCTAAACCCCATGAATACTGCAAATATTTAAAATATATTTTGTCGTCAAACATGCATTTGACGACATTTTAGGAGAATGTATATGAGAACAACAGTTGATATTAAACGAACAGGCTTTTATACAGAACTCCCGCCTATGATGCGGAAACAGTGTTTCCGAAAAAAACAAAAGAAAACCATTCATATGATAGATAATATCTATTACACGGTATTTGTCACCGGAGACAGTAAAGAACATGTTCCCCTTGGCCTTCAAAAACTTCTGGATGAATTGGAGAACAAAAAGCTGGAAGCAATAGCAATACGGGAACCTATAGTATTTGAACAAGGCCTGTATTACTTATTAAAAACCTACAGCACCTACGGTTATTGTGTAGGTAGCCCGGATTTATACGACATTTTCTACTGCAAATCTCTGCCCAATGACGATACTCCGCGCATAATGGTTCAAATCCGCGCTTTTGGCCTATGGACGCGAGGCATTCAATCCGTCTTGGATGAATCTTACGCAAAGGTAGACGCACTCCTGTCCCAATACTCATGCACAGTTGATTGGTGTCGGGAAAGCCGTATTGATTACTGTTTCCATACCAACGCCATAAGCAGCCCTAATAGACTATTTAAAGAAGATGCTCACGGCAAGGTTAAGCATCTTCATACAAATCTTAAAAACGCTACTTGGAACGCCGACATAGAGCATGAAGATGACGGCACTGTCTTTATAAAAGATTATCTATGCTTTGGCAGAATCAAAAGCAATAACGTCCGTGCTCGTGTCTATAATAAGGTCAAAGAGGTCATAGAAATGGGCTACAAAGGCTTCTTTTTCGATATCTGGCATAAAAACGGTCTTATTTCCTATTATGATAAATGCTGTATGGAATACGCATTCACTTACAAAAACATGGATTATCTTGCCAAGGGTGCTTTGGATTTTTACGTAAAACACGGAATAGACCAGGCCAGAATCAAAAAGTACTCCGACGCGCTCAACAACCCCAAGACTACCCTAGCCCAGTTCAAAGCTTTGGCGGCGGAACACATGCCAAAGGTTACAACCATTTTGAATATAGAATATGAAACCAAGCGCAAGTTTTATTATCACAGCGATAACTTCATAAATGGTTTCAAGCTTTCTGAACAGCGAGGCAATATAGCCAAGCCCATGGAGCGTATTTACAAGATTCTTGAATACCGTGAGGTTTTCTTAGACTACCTGACCGGAAAAACCCTTTCATTTTACAATGGCCATGACGAAAAAGGCGAACCAAAGTTTCTTGATTGGTGGAAACGATTGCGTAATACCAAACATGACGGCAAAAAAGTAGATTTCAACCTTGTTCGTGAGTACAGCCAAGCTATGGATAGAAAAGCTGTTCAAAAGCGTGTAATCAATTCGCTGGCTTCCGTGGCTGTTTATGATGATAACCTTGAAACCGATTTTCTGGCTGATATATCTGACTTGCTGGCTGATGTAAGTGACAACCAAGCCCATAAGATGGGTATAAACATAATAGATTCAGATGGTTACTTGCTGGATGATGTCAACGGTTCCATGATAGCTAATTACAAAAATCTCAAGGCTAAAAAGGAAATCCTTTTAAAGAACCGCAAAGCCCGCATCGCCGCGCAAGCTAAGGAAGATAACCGGCCTGCCGAAGACCTCAAGCAAGAATTTGAGGCATTCAATAAGCGACTGAATGAAAAACCCCTGCCCCAAGGATATCAATACGATTCCCCTGTTGACTTTCCCGACCCGGCCTCCGAGGCCCCAAGCGGCGAGTATAATATATTTAGCAGATGGGATGATTCTGTTGGAAAGCTTATCGACTCAGACTTGCCGGAGGAATGGAATGACTGTTAAAGATGCGTTGGATTCCTTTATCTTAGAACAGCGGCTTCGCGGTAGCACTGATAAAACCATCCGGGGGTATCAAGGTTTTATTGGCCAGTTCATTACATGGCTTTCAGGTACCGGTGTAGAAACCATAGGCGTTCTAACCATAGACCATGTTCGACAGTATCAACTTTACCTAGGTACCCGCGACTGTGACAATAAATATCAAAAGTTAACCCGACGCACGGTGCGTACCTATATGCGCTCTGTACGTATTTTCCTCGCCTTTTGCTTCAACGAATCTTATATAAAAGAGCCTATCCATCAAAGCCTAAAGCTCCCCAAGGCCGAAAAGCCTGTTATTGAAATCTTAAGTGAGAATGAAATCGGGCAGTTACTGGGATATTTTGATGATGATGTTTTGAACCGCCGCAACCGTGCCATAGTATGCCTGATGTTGGACTGCGGCCTCAGGCTCTCGGAAGTGGCCGGAATCAAAACCGGCGATATTGACCAAAACAAAGACTATATCAAGGTCATGGGTAAAGGCCGTAAGGGTCGTATTGTCCCCATTGGGCGAAAAGTCCGTGAAGCTTTGTTGGCTTACATTCAAGTGCGACCCTCGCCCATCAGCGGCCCTCTCTTTCTGAGCGTTCTTGAAACGCCCATCACACCAGACGGAATAGTTCAGTTAATGAACCGCTTAAAGAAACAAACCGGCATCTCACGCCTTCACGCGCACCTGCTCCGGCATACTTTCGCTACCAATTTCCTTGTCTACGGCCTCGGCGATGTATATGAGCTATCCCGCATACTCGGCCACTCCGACATCCGTATAACCGAAGGGTACGTTCAATTAGCCAGTTACTACACCATACTCCAAAACCGTGACCGCCGTACGTACCTTGATATCTTAATTCCCGGATAAACGTCTTACTCACATAATAAAAAGAAGCCCGTAACATCAAGGGGGGTTGATGTCACGGGCAACTTAGCAGGATTAGGGTGATGATTGTTAGTGTGATTATTAAGACTGTACGAGAAAGGATTTGAACCCTCGACCTTCTGATCCGTAGAAAAAACTGGACTATTTACGTAGAAGTAGGATATAATAAAAAACAGAAGCCAGCGAGGAAACGCTGACTTCTGAATACAACCCTAAACGGTTGGCTCGTACTATTTGGTTAAGTTTCTAACACATGCAGCCGTTACCTTGACCGGGGACGGCTGTTTCGCTTTTTGCTTGGCGTTTTGTTGCCCAAGCGGTTTCCCCTGCGATATGCAAGGTACAGACTGACCG
>Ga0209755_10008385_pt1 | contig 11064 bp, 7 predicted proteins | sample TergutCo191P1_FD_187301 | JGI IMG/M metagenome (GOLD analysis project Ga0209755, IMG submission 187301) | Cornitermes sp. P1 segment gut microbial communities from Petit-Saut dam, French Guiana - Co191P1 (SPAdes) (version 2) | ecosystem: Host-associated > Arthropoda: Insects > Digestive system >... | reverse complement strand
GCCGCCGCCACAATCGGCGCGGTGATGCTGGCCGAGGTTATCATCGCGACGGTGCCGGAACCCTGCACGAAGCGCACCAACGTCGCAATCAGGAACGGTAACAAAATTACCGGAATGGGCGTGGCCGCAATCTGCTGCGCGATGTACATGCCCGTGCCAGATTCGGTAAGCACACGACCCAGCGCGCCACCACCACCTGTTACCAGAAGGATCATCCCGCTGGCCCTCATCCCTTTTTCCATGTCCGCAAGAACCACCTTGCGCTCGCTCCTGAACGCCAGCACGTAAACCGACAGCAACAGGCCGATGCCCACGGCGATTATCGGCGTGCCAAGGAAGGTAAGAACCTGCACCAGGGTCGCCTGTTTCGCCTCCGCGCCAAGAGTGGCGTTAAGGACGGTGTTAATAAGGATAAGAATAATCGGCGCGACCAGCGGCAGGAATGCGTTGAAGGTGGACGGCAGCTTCCTTTCCGATTCCTCGGCGATAAGATCGTAACGCGGCTCGGAATACCCTGGGCGCACCCAGCCCTCGCCGTCCTCAGCCGGCAACTGGTATATTCGCCTGCCCAGCCATTTGCCGTAAATCGTGGTGGCGATTGCCATGGGAATGCAGATCAAAAGGCCCCACAGCAGGTACTGCCCAACGTCAACGCCAAATACCGCCGCGACACCAAGGGGGCCGGGGGTCGGTGGCACCATCGAGTGGGTTATGACGAGGCCGGCGGCAAGCGGAACGCTAAGACCGACTATCGACTTTTTTATCTTGCGCGAAAGCGTTTTCGCAATAGGGTGCAGGATGATGAAACCAGAATCGCAGAAGACCGGAATCGACACGATGAAACCGGTCAGCGCGAGCGCGGGTTCCTCGCGGTTCTTGCCGAAAAGCTTCAGGAATGTTCGCGCCATGCGTTCGGCGGATCCGGAAGTCTCGAAAATAACGCCCATCATCACGCCAAAGCCTATGATGATACCGATGTTGCCAAGCGTGGTGCCAAACCCGCCCTGAATCGCGCCGACGATGCTGGCCGGACTCATCCCGCCGATTACGCCGATTACGACACAGGCAACCAAGAGGGCGATGAAGGTGTGTATCTTCGTCTTGACGATCATGAAAATCAGCGCGGCGATACCAATCACCAACGCCAATACCATTTGCAAACCCAGCGGCATAAGCATTCCCCCTACACTGTATTTTTATAACCCCGGGCACGCCAGGGCAGTTTTGCAAAAACTATTTTGCGAAATATGGCGCGTATTTTGCCGCGACCAGTATCGCCTCTATCATGGAAACGGGGCTGGCCATTCCCTTGCCGGCTATGTCCAGCGCGGTTCCGTGATCGACCGAGGTCCGCAGTATCGGCATTCCGTTGGTCACGGCCACCGTCCTTTCGAAGTCCAGCGTCTTGGTCGCGATGTGGCCCTGATCGTGGTACAGGGACAGCACTGCCTGGAAACGTCCGCTCAGCGCCATGTGGAAAACCGAATCCGGCGGCACCGGCCCGACAACGTCATAACCAGCGGCCATAAGTTCCTTTACCGCCGGAGAAATATGAACGACTTCCTCGTCGCCGAAAAGACCGTGTTCCCCGGAATGTGGGTTAAGCCCGGCCACGGCCATGGTGCCGTCGGCGACCCCCAGCTTGGCCAGCGCATCCTTGCAGCGTTTCACGTAGTCTATGATCCGATCCTTGGTAACCAGATCGCAGGACTGTCGCAGCGAAACGTGCCGCGTAAGAAAAAAGACCCGCATGTTCCGCACCTCGAACATGGTAAGCGGATCCGGGGTACCAGTAAGTCCGCCAAATATTTCCGTGTGGCCTATGTAGTTGATGTTACCGGCCTTAAGCGATTCCTTGTTGATGGGTGCCGTTGCCACGGCGGAAACCTTGCGACTTTTGGCAAGCGCGATGGCGGTTTCGATATACTCGAAAGACGCGCGTCCGCACATGCCGCAGATTTTTCCATGCTCCAGGCTATCCATGGCCACGTTGGACAGGTCGATAAGGTTAAGCGTGCCTCCATCGTAGTCGCCCTGCGCGGGATCGTCCAGCGTCTTTACCCTAAGCGGGGAATTGCATCTTGCCATTTCCGCGAAAAGCACCTTGGAATCCCCAATGACAACGCAATCGGCGACCTCCAGCATGGTTTTGTCGCCAAGGGCCTTAACAACAATTTCGGGGCCTATGCCAGCGGGGTCCCCCATCGTTATTGCAATCAAAGGTTTGTTCATGCCGTTCTCCTGTTATATTTTTCCACGCAAATATTCGATGCACGTTACCAGCGCGCCCTCGTCCCCTACCATCCCGCCTTTGGTGATGAATTTCAGTCCATCGAACGGGCCGCCTTTCAGCTCGCCGAAAGAAGCCAGCGGTACTACCTCGGCATGCAATTTCAGGGCGTAGACCCCAAGGCGGTTGCACACGGCAACCGAAATGTCCCCGCCACAGGTGTAAAGCCCGGCAATACACGGGTTGTCGGAAAGAATACCGGCTACAATTTCCGAAATAGAATCGTTTATCGTACTCGAAATTTCCCCAGCCGACATGCCGGAACTTTCGGCGTGTTTGGCGAAGTCGATCCGGCTCTGCGGGTAAACGCCAGAGCCGACGATGGACAGAATTTCAAAACCATTGGCGCGGGCATTGACCTCCATCCTGACTCGCCGAATCTCCGCCTCGCGCTCTCCGACGGAACCAACAATTCTATCCGTGTCGATAAAAACGTTGTAACATTTGGTGGTGCTTAAAAACTTCAACACCTGCGTCGATGCAACCCCGTTTACCGATCCTACCACGGACAGGATTTTTTTGGGGGGCATGGATTCGGCAATGGCGCCTTTCACAAGGACCTTTGCACAGGCCGCCGTAAATGCCCCCGGATCCACCGCAACGAACTTGACGCCGGACTGCGCCACACCCCGGGCAATTTTGTCCAGATCCCCGGCGGAAATCGCGTCAAAGATTAAAATCCGGACTCCTTCCCCGGCGGCTTTCTCGACCAGCTTTGCCAGATGGGCCGGGCCTTTGGAAACGTCTTCTATGTAAACGACTCGCGTGTCGTATTTGGTCTGCCTGCGAAAAAGCTCTTCCACAATCGGCGTGTTTATTGGGTTTCTTGGATCGGCGGCGACCTCGGTTAGATGCAGCGGAACCAAGTCAACCAGCAGACGGCCGCCCACGGTGGCGCGTTTGGCCTGGGGGAAACAGGCAACGGCAATCGCAATCCAGCCATCTCCAAGCGCATCCAGGATTGCATCGGTTTCGGCCCCAAGGTTGCCACGAAGAGTCGAGTCCATCCGTTTGGAATAGAGCTTAATTCTGGGAGATTTGAGCAGACTGGCCGCCTTGTAAACGCGGTCGTAGGCCGAAGCCTCGTCAAGACCTCGACTGTCGATTGGGCAGAGAAGGCAATCACAATCAAGATGACCGATATTGTCCCAGTCAAGCAAAGTGTTTGTGGACAGTCCGTTTTTCCCCAGCAAAACTCCAGTGGCATTGGCTCCAGTTAAATCATCAGCAACAACAACAACCTGTGGCATAGCACCTCTCCGTATTATAAGCTACACATGAGGCGAACATGGGTCAATAACTTTCAGCAGGACAGTTCTAGCTTTCGGCGTAGCAGGTTTAAAAATCCACCGCTTTGGAAGCGCCTGTCCGTGCCCATCCTTTCGTGCATTCAATTAGATCGGCCTTTGGAATTCCCCAGTTTCGCCCAAAGCGCGCAAAAAGCGAATCCGCCAAAACCATGAACCGATCAAAGACAAGGAGGGGGCCCGGGTCCACAAGACCACGGTTGACGATAAGTTCCCAGAAACGGGCGAAGTTTTTTATTCTGTCCAAATCGCGAAAAGAAATTGAGGCGGTCTCGATTACCTCGTAGGGTGGCGAAGGGCTGTAGCGCGACGTCGAATGCCTGGCGATAGGCGCCCCAGGCAACAGCTTTAGTATGCCTAGCTGCACTTCCACCGGGGTGTTGCCAGAAAGCGCTTCCCACAGCATGTCAAAACCTTTGGCGAAGGAGGCCATATCTTCCCCGGGCAGACCGGCGATAAGATCGGCGTGAATGATGGCATGGGTTTTCCGCCGAAGCAATCGCAACGCCTCAAGCCCCCGGATTGGATCCGGGGATCTGCCAATAAGAACGGAAACGTCCGGGTTAAGGGTTTGGATTCCTATTTCCAGCCTTAGCGATCCTGGCGGGAAGCGGGCGATGGTTTCCGTTAGCTCGGGCGGGAATAGGAAGGGAACCATTTCGAAGTGGACGGTAAAGGAATGGCCATCCTCAAGATGTTCCAGAAAAAATTCCATGATGCGTTTGGCCCGCGCCGTGTTAATGTTAAAGCTCCTGTCAAGAAACTTGAACGTCCGCACGCCCCTAAAAATAAGCCCGCGCATTTCCCCCAGAAACGGTTCCAGGGGAAATTCCCGGACTTTGCGATCGTGGGCGCTAAGGCAGAATTCGCAGGAATAGGGGCAACCCCGGCTTGCCTCGACGTATACCAGTTTTTTTCGCACATCCTCGTCCGTGTACAACCCGTAGCCGGTCTTAATCGCGTTTAAGTCCACTTGTGCGAATTCACGATTTACGACCGTCGGTTTTTTCCCGCCACCGAACAAGGCTTCGCACAATTCCCGGAACGCCGTTTCGCCCTCCCCCAGAACGCGGCAATCGGCATACCGGAAAATCTCGGCGCCCTCCGGCAGGTACGAAACTTCCGGGCCACCCAGAACGACAAATGGCCTGGGACCGCCCTCCCCTTCCCAGGTTTTCCGCAGTTCCTTTAACAGTTCCAGGGTGGCGGTAAGATTCCAAATTGAAACGGAAAGACCGAGTATGCGGGGCTGGGCCCTTAGTATAGGCTCGGTTTTTTCCGACAGGGGTTGGCGCAGGGCGAATTCCATAATCTCGCAGCGTTCCCCCAAGGGGCCTAGGTTGGCCTTTAGAAGGCGCAGGGCCAGGGAAGGATGAATCCATTTGGCATTGATCGTGGCAAGAAGTATGCCGTCGCGCATTTACTCCTCGGGCCCCAACCGCCGTCGAAGCGCTTTCTTTTTCCCCTGCACATGTTTCGACTGCAACCGTTGTTCCTTGGCGGCCCTGGAAGGCTTGGTAGGTCGGCGGGTTTTGGGTAGCCTGCCCGCCGAGGCAATAAGCGATTCAAGCCTAAAGTAGGCCCGTTCCAGATTGATTCTTTGGGAACGCTCCTCGTCGGCGTTTATGACAATCTCGTCCCCAACGGTGATTCGCTTCGACAACACTTCGCGGGCTCTTTCCAGTTCGGCCTGGGTAAGCCCGGCAATGTCGCAAAGTCGCAACCGCAGCGTAACCTTGGTGTTAACCTTGTTGACATTCTGCCCGCCCGGGCCGCCGGCCCTGGAAAAAGTTGGCTCGGCGGCGGCGCGGATTGACAACCTCAAAAGAGTGGTGTTCACCCGTGTCGTGGTACCTACCAATACCGCGCGTCAATGAAAGCCTTCGGGTCCGCAAGAAAGGCATTGGCATTCCTCAAGAAGGCTTCGGGATTCGCCACCGCCCAGAAAGACTCTTTCGGCATAAGGTTTTCGCCAAACAACAAGGGACTCCCCCTGGCCCTCCAGCTTGCGGGATCGTCAATTCCCCAGAACGTAACCCGGCGAATATGCTCGGCGTTCTCCCTAAAGACACGGAAAAGCTGCGCGTACAGAATGGCCTGGTTCCTTTCCTGGCGCGGGGAAATCGGGCGAACATCGGCGTTCCCCACCGTTACGTCAAGCTCGGTTATGCTGACATACACACCAAGCGAGGCAAAACGCTGTATCGAGGCGCGCACGCTGGCAGGGCTGGTAGGCCCCCACGGGAACGCGGCACCCGCGCCGTCCCGATGGTAATGGCCCTGCATCCCTATCGCGTCAATAAGCCGCCTGCCGTTGTTTTCCCTGGCAAACCTTTCGTTCATCTCCCGAACCATGTAGTAAACGGCGGCCCTTTTGTTCACGCTGTCAAGGTTGTAATCGTTGTAGTACAGAAGCATGTCAGGGTTAATCTCGTCCGCTATCCGCCTTGCCGTCGTGAACGCAATCCAGATGAAACAATCGCCGTTGGGATCGGAACCTATCGCCCTTAACCAGCCCGAATAAACCCGCAGAAAATTTCTCCAGTTTCTCGAATTAACCCCTCCCCCAACACTACTGGGGAAAACCTCGTTCAGCACGTCCCAGGATTCAACGCTGTCACCAAAATGGCGCATTACCCTTTCGATGTGGTACGTCATGTTCTCGATCGCCTCGGCGCTGCGGGACCTGTCCCCATGGGCGTACATCCACGCGGGGGTCTGCGAGTGCCACACCAGAGTGTGCCCGTGGAGCCTCATACCTTGGGTCTGGGTGAAGTTTACGATGCTGTCCGCGCCGGCGATATTCCAGGATTCCGGGTGGGGCCGTATCCATTCGGGCTTCATCTCGTTTTCCGCGGTCACAATGTCGAAATGCCTTGTAAGCAGATGCTCGCGCGCAGGGTTTCCTATGTCCGCCATATGCCCGCCTTGCCAGGGAAAGTTGACCGACGCGATAATGTTTCCCATAGGGAAATAGTCCGCCCAGATCATTCTTAGCGAAGGCAACTCGTCAAAGTGGGGGACCTCTACCCTTCCCGTGGTACCACAGGCCAGCAAGATAGCGCTGGCACCGGCCAACAGAAGAAATTTTTTCATTTTGCTCTTTGTCCTTTTGGTTTTTCGTTCGCGAACCCCCCGGTGCCTAAAATTCTTAGGCACCGGGCAACTCTACCAGTATCGTCCGCTACCAGTATCGTCCGCTACCAGTAGCGGGCATCAATGACGGCTCTTGGGTTCCTAAGGAATGCGTCAATATCCGCGTTGGAACGCGGTTGGCCGTCGGGATAGATGAACGCGTCTGGATGCGCCACCGCCCAAAAAGCCTCTTTCGGCCTAAGGTTCGCGCCCCAAAGGAGCGGGCTGCCCCGGTGCCTCCAGCTTGCGGGATCGTCAATTCCCCAGATCGACACGCGACGAATAACGTCGGCGTTCTCCCGGAATATATTGAAAAGCTGCGCGTACACGATAGCCTGGCGTCTTTCCTGCGCCGGGGTAATGGGGCTGATATCGGTGTTGCCAACCGTCAGGTCCAGTTCCGTTATGCTAACGTACACGCCCAGCGAGGCAAAGCGCTCGATAGTGGCGCGCACGTTGCTGGGAAGGATTGGCCCCCAGCCGAAAGCGCCGCCCATGCCCGCGCCTTCCAGATGATAATGCGCCTGCATACCAATCACGTCAATCAGTCGCCTGCCGTTGTTTTCCCTGGCAAACCTTTCGTTCATCTCCCGAACCATAAAGTAAATGGCGTTTCTCTTGCCGGCGTTGTCCTCGTTGTAATCGTTGTAGTACAGAAGCATCGTGCCGACGGGACGACCGGCCTCGATGTCAATCTCGTCCGCCACACGCCTTGCGGTCGTGAACGCGTACCAGATAAAGCAGTTGCCGGTTGCGGGATCCAGGGGAATCGCCCTGTTCCAAGGCGTGTTCCTAAGATTCCCCCTCCAATTATCGGCGGAGACTCCGGGGGCAATACCACCGCTGGGGAAAATCTCGTTCAGCACTTCCCAGGTCTCGACCCTTGTCCCCAAACGCCGCATCACATATTCGATATGCTCCTGGAGGTTTGCGATCGCTTGTTCCCTGGGATGGGGCCCAGGTACGGCGCTGGTATAGGTCCATCCCGCGGGCAGTCCGCCCGCGATATTCAGCCAGGACGGGGATTGCGAATGCCAGGCCAGGACATGTCCGTGGACCCTAAAGTGGTGGGTCTCGGCAAACCCCATTATCCTTTCCACGCGATCCCATCGCCAACCAGGCGCCCGGGCATTAATCGCATCGGGCTTCATTTCGTCTTCGGCAGTAAGTATGTCAAAGTGCCTTATAAGAATCGCCTCGCGCTCCGGGTTTCCTATGTCCGCAACCCGGTCGGGCCGCCAACTATAATCGAAGGACGCAATTATGTTGCCCATTGGGAAATAGTCCGCCCAGATCATCCTTAGCGAAGGCAAAGTGTCAAGCCCGGGATCGCGTTGCGCCCCGGTACCGCATGACGCAAGGGCCAGCAAAGCAATGCCGGCGACCAGCGCAAATCTTTTCATCATCCTCATCTTCATCGTTTTCTCCTGTTTTTTCCGTATCGTAAAACTTGCCACGGTATTACCCGTGGCGTTCATCAACAAGAACCCGTTAATCCCATGCGCCTGCGGGGATATTAACTGCAGAAGCTCTCATCTGCTCGATAGTTCTACCGCTGGCAAAACTACTGGGATTAGCAAGGAAAGAGTCGGGATCTGCCACAGCCCAGAAAGCCGGTTTGGGCCGAAGATTGCCATCCCAGAGATGCGGACTGCCCCTGTGCCTCCAACTGCCAGGATCGTCAATTCCCCAGAACGAAACCCTGCGAATATGTTGCGCGTTATCACGGAAAATTTGGAAAAGCTGTGCATACATAGTCGCTTGCTGTGTTAGTTGCGCCGCGGTAGGAAGGGTTCCAGCAGGGCGATTCACGTTGCCGCCTTGAGCATTCCCAGTGTGCCCCACCGTTATGTCCAGTTCAGTGATGCTAACATATATACCTAGCCTGGCAAATTGCTCTAGAGTGGCACGCACGTTGGCAACGTTAACAGGCCATGGATATGCGGCGCCAGTACCTCCCACATGGTAATGCGCCTGCATCCCAACCGCATCGATAAGGCGTCTGCCATTGTTTTGCGCGGCAAATCTATTGTTCATTTCCCGCACCATGTGGTAAATGGCCATCCTTTTGGCAGGGTTATCCTCGTTGTAATCGTTGTAGTACAGTATCATGTCAGGGCGACCTATCTCATCCGCAACCCGCCTTGCCGTGGTAAACGCAATCCAGATAAAGCAATTGTTATCGGGATCGGTGGCACTGGAACCTATCGACTGTAACCAGCCCGAATCGGCTCGCAAGAAATTCCTCCAATTTCCCGCATTTACAGCAGCACCCCATGGTGGGCTACTCGCAATAACCTCGTTCAGGACTTCCCAAGACTCGATGTGCCTGAATTCAGAACGCCGCATCACAGTTTCAATATGAGTACGAAGGTTTGTAATTGCCTGTGCTCTATTGTTGGCAAACATCCAGCCAGGGGTCTGCGAGTGCCAGGCAAGGACATGTCCATGCAGTCTCATGTTGTTATCACCGGCAAAATTTACTATGTTGTTCGCACGGTTCCACACCCAAGCCCCAGGAGATCCGCCACCAGGCCGCAGATGGTCGGGCTTCATTTCGTCTTCCGCGGTCAGAAGGACGAAGTGCCTTCTAAGCAGATGGCTACGAAGATTCGCCTGCTCTGCGGTCGTGGCCATGCCACCAGAGGTTACCGCCCCTATGTCGCTATGCCGGCGATGGTGACGATAAGCAATGATATTCCCCAGTGGAAAATGCTCCGCCCAGATATACCCTAAGGAAGGCGCCTCGCCAATATGCCCTGGCGGGTTAGCCGGGCGAGGTGGGAAGTTATTAGTCGGATCTCCAGCATTACTAGGCCCACCCTCAGGATCAGGCTCGGTTCGACATGCCACAAGACCCAAAGCCAGAACCACAACACCAATAAGCAAAATTAGTCTTTTCATTCCTGCCCTCCAAAAACTTGCTTTGTATCCCAGGGAACTTCCAGTCCCCAGCACAACAACTATCATCTTACCAGTCTAAGCTCTCCGTAACCAGAGGTATCCTGCCGGGAATTCCCGAAAGGCTCCGTTTATCCGAATGTCAAAGCCTATCACCGCGCGTCCGCCTGCAGGGGCTCGGCTTCCTCGGGGAAAACGCCATGCTCCGCCAGAAAGCCATCCGGGTTCAACACGGCAAAAAAGGCCGGCTTGGCCCGCAGGGAACGGTCGAAAAGCACGGGGTTTTGCCGCGACCTCCAACTGGTGCCATCGTCCAGCCCCCAAATAGTCACCCTGCCCAGGATCTCCGCATGCTCCCGGAAAATCGAAAAGAGCCGCGCGTACAGTATGCCCTGCTGCAAGGCCTGCTCGTCGGTAAGAAAGCTATGATCCCCGGCAAGCACGTCCAATTCGGTTATGCTCACCTGCACACCCAGCGAGGCGAAGCGCAGCATCGACGCGCGGACGTTTTCCACGTTGGTGCCAAGCCGATAGTGGCCCTGCATTCCCACCGCGTCGATCAGGGGCCTGCCCAGCACGTCCGGATTTCTCTCGTTTATATCCCTAACCATGTTGTAGACGGCAAGCGCCTTTCGATGGTTGTCCATGTTGTAGTCGTTGTAGTACAGTATCGCGGTCGGATCGGTTTCCCTGGCCGTCCTAAACGCTATCTCCACGTACTCCGGGCCTATCGCCCTTAGCCAGGGAGTGTCTCGGAGCGAGCCGACCCAGTCCTCCGGATTGGCGGGGTTGCTGTTTATGGCCTCGTTCAGCACGTCCCAGGATCTAACCCTTCCCCGGAAATGTCCCATCACGGTTCTTATGTGGGTTTGCAGGTTTTCTATTGCCTGTTCCCGGCTTATGCCCGGGTGGTTCATCCAGTCCGGGGATTGCTGGTGCCATACCAGGGTATGCCCGTGGAACTGCATTCCGGCTTCCATAGCGGCGTTGACGATCCTGTCCGCCGGGCCGAAAGTCCAGACGCCCTGCACCCGCTGCAAATGATCGGGCTTCATGTGGTTTTCGGCAGTCAGGATGTCGAAGTGCATTCTAAGCAGCTCGAAACGTTGCGTGCCCAGGTCCCTGGGGGAAACAACATTACCCACGGGGAAAAGGCCCGCGTACTGGGCCCTGAGGGACGGAACTTCACTTGCCCGCTGGGTCCCCCTTGTTCTTGCGGCCCTTCCTTCCAACCCTTGTGTATTCCAGAAGTTCCAGATTGTGAGGGAGGCCAACACAGCGAAAGTGGCAACCCAAAACAGCTTTTTCATGCGCCTGTTGTCCATTTTACCACACTGTGGTAGCTTGTCAATTAAAATGCGACCCGACTTAAGGAGAGTGCGATGCTGAGCGAATACGACTGCTGGATGCAGAAAAGGACCGTCGAGAGCC
>Ga0209755_10008384_pt1 | contig 11065 bp, 10 predicted proteins | sample TergutCo191P1_FD_187301 | JGI IMG/M metagenome (GOLD analysis project Ga0209755, IMG submission 187301) | Cornitermes sp. P1 segment gut microbial communities from Petit-Saut dam, French Guiana - Co191P1 (SPAdes) (version 2) | ecosystem: Host-associated > Arthropoda: Insects > Digestive system... | reverse complement strand
AACCTTATAATCTCTCCCCTAATAAATATATGTAACAAAATGCTTGCCCAAGGTATCTACCCAGAAAGATTGAAATTCTCATTAATTAAGCCAATCTATAAGAGTGGAGACAAATCTTCCCCATCTAATTATAGACCAATCTCCCTACTGCCAGTGCTTTCAAAAATTTTTGAAAAAGTTATATACAATAGACTCTTTGATCATTTGCACAGTAATGTTATATTGAACGAGCATCAACATTGTTCCCGAAGCGAAACGTCAACAGAAAATGCTTCTTATATATTACTTAATGAAATACTGACAGCACTGAACAACAAACAGATAGTGGGAGGAATATTTTGTGACGTGCATAAAGCATTTGACTGTATCAATCATGCTATTCTACTAGAGAAAATTAAATTTTATGGTGTATCAGGAAAATTCTACAATTTGATAAAGTCCTATTTAGATGGAAGATATCAAAAAGTAGTCTTGAGTCATAACAAGGTATTGAAACCACTTGGGAGAAAATAAGACAAGGGGTACCTCAAGGATCAGTTTTGGGACCCATTCTTTTTCTAATTTATATAAATGACTTGCCATACCTTACATGCACTGAAACTAAAATCCTTTTGTATGCGGATGATACAAGTATAATAGTAACTAGTCAAAATTTGGAGAACTTTGAAACAAAAATTGATAACATATGTGGGGATATTAATAATTGGTTCAAATCAAATTAATTAATATTAAACTACAATAAAACAAATTACTTACAATTTAATACGAAAGATAGCTGGGATTATGAGGTGAAACCTAACTACCAGGGTAATTGCATCAAAAGCTCATCAAATACAAAATTTTTGGGATTGACTATCGATGACGCCCAATCATGCAAAGCTCATATAGACCAAATGATGTCCAGATTAAATAGAGCATGCTTTGTAATTCGAATGATACAAGCTATAATGTCTTTAGAAACCTTGAGAATGGTCTATTTTGCATATATACATTCAATCATAAGTTACGGGATAATTTTGAGGGGAAATCAACCCCTTAGTGATAGGATTTTCAAAATCCCAAAAAGGCTGATTAGAATCATTATGAGTTCAAGAACGAGACATTCATCTAGGGAACTGTTCAAAAAATTAGAAATATTACCCTTATATTCCCAATATATTTACTCAGTATCAATATTTGGTATAAAAACAAACATTTATTTCACACAAACAATCAGATCCACAGTATCCACACAAGATTTAAAACCAACTTACATCCACCAACGGCTAACTTAACAAAGTTTAAAAAGGGAGTGTACTACTCAGCAATTAAAATTTTTAACAACCTTCCTCACGAAATCAAAGACTTAGCCAATGATATATTACCGTTTCGGAATGCTTTAAAGAGATTTTTACTTGCAAATTCCTTTTATAATAGTAAGGAATATTTTAATTATTGGAGACGTTCCATTGTAATTTTAATGAACAATTAGTTTCAAGTACTTTAATGCTGTACTTTATTTATAGCTAAGATTCTTCCAACTCTATGTGTATTATATTAGTATGTAAGTGACAATGTCCATATCCTAATTTGGATTTATACAACGCAAATAAATTACATTACATTACTAATGTATCAAAAGTAGGTGAACAGCCATTACAGTTAAGGTTATACTGTACACTTCTTGATGATAGTTGTATAAATGAAGGAAACAAGAAGGAAATAAAGTTTAAAATAGTAATTTTATGTCTATTGTGAAGTGAGCAACAGACAACGCTGTCTTGTTTAATGGTGTTCAGTGAGAGAAAATATTTTTTTATAGACTGATCAGGATATTTAGAATATAATTTCTACTGTTAGATGTTTGAAAACTACCTGTTTATGAAACCTAACCCAGCTAAGTCCTAGAACTAGCAGATGTAGAGTGAGCATTTTACTGGTAACCACAGCACTGTGTTCCACTAACTGGAAACCCAAACATCATATTGAATACAAACATAACAGAATAAACACACTTGATTAGCCTTTTGATATTATGGGATTTGTAACATACCTATTCTCTTTTTGTGCATTATTATGGTCTGTTTGCATAGAGGCCTCACCAGACAGGTTTGAGACAACCTGAGTTCTGACCTCACATCTCAGGTTCATCTTGTAGGACAAAATATCACAACTCAGGTTGTCTATCAGTGTTGCATTGTCACAAGTTGTTACAGTGACCTGAAACATTTATCACATCATTTGTAAGTTTGTGCCTTCTGATGACATATCATTGGCAGTCTTTAAGTATTAATTCAATACAATTTTTATAATTATCATTACATTGTATTGGTATTCCATATTTTCCCCTTACATCACTTTCGGTTCATGACACGATGCTGTAGCTAATTCTGGAATTAGTAGGGCTCACATAAAAGATATAGCAGGATCCCAGGCACAAAGTTACCAAGATATATTCTGGAAAATTTTTAAATGAGAAGAGAAGTGCATACAGAAATGGGAAAGTATGAAAAACTGAGAACTTGAAGTTAAGCAATGGAACAACCTTTTATTAATAATAACTCAGGTTTGATTTGTATATAGTTGCTGATATCTATGCAGTCCAAGTGTTCTTGAACTGTGCAAGATCTGAAGATGGAATTAGCAAGCTGCCCAGAAATATCTGAAACATTTTGCCAGTGAGAATCATTTCACATGAACTAATTCTCTAGTCTTCATCATTATAGCTGTAAGAACATCACACATTGTCAAGTATACAAGTTTTTTGGTGAAAGATACGTTTGTAGGATTTAGAAAACTGGAAGAAAACAGGTTTGGAAAAGTTGGGTGAAGGGTCATACATAATAAGTTGCATAATAAGGTCAATGAGTATTGATGGAGAAGTACCTACACTGTGTTGGTAGGAATTTAAAGGCAGGTTGTAAAGAACTGAAAGACATTCAGACAGTGAAAACAAATTTAAAGTGAAAGCAAAAAAATAAAATAATTCTTATTAATGAACTTCATTAACAACAAAATGGGCAACATACGTGTAATGTGACATTCAGGTGCTTTCGTACAACCATTGTTGCTGTGGACAAGCAAAAAGTATTACAAATTACAAGTGTGTGTTTGTAGCCTTAATTATCCAGCATCCAAAACCAATGCCCCTTATTGCCATCAGTAGCCTATGTGACCCTACTGTATTTTTCAACTTTATCTGATAAATGCCACTTTTTCGACAAAATAAGTTACTGGACATAAAATATGTTTTGATATTCTGTACAATATTTTTTAAAAACATTTTCCATTCTAAGAAGCAGTGATGAATATATTGTCATAAATCCTCATAGGTCTTTATGTAAAGTACCAGTTATTCTTGTCCAATTTTATGAAACTTGACTTTTTCAACAGAATTTTGAAAATACTCAAATTTTATGAAATTCCATCCATTGGAAGCCGAGTTGATCCATGCAGACAGACAGACAAGACGAAACAGACGATTAAAGGAGTGTGTGGTCTTCTACAGGGATTTTAGGCTTGGGTCCAACTACAAACATGGTAGAAAATGTTCTGTCTGTATTTGTTTTGTCATGAATGAGACATAATTTAAATTTTGGAAAGAACTTTTCGAATTCTGACTATAACAGGAAGACATGCAAGCTTCATACAGTTGTCACAAAGAGGAAACATTAGTTTAGCTTGCTATGTAGTTATCAGTGAATTCCAGTCGGATCGCTCGACTTGACCATACGTGGTGGCCTACAGGCTGACACCCACTGAATTTCCTCATTTTTCTACATGCCTTTTGTTATGACTATATGTGGTCTGGTGTGCAAATGAAGATGCTGATAAGCACACTTTCCTCTCTATAAAACCCCCCTGGCAGTTACAGTAAAACGACTTTTTTCTTTTGGTACAATTACTCGACTATGTATTCACTGGCCAAGTATGTACCTACCAGAAGAAGAATAGCAGTATTTGATATTGTTATACAAGTGATTGTTGAAATAATCACGACACACTGGGATGTATCACGGTTTACTGCTGGTGCAAGGTAAGCTTCAACAGGTGTGCTGTTAACTAATTTTGATTTAGTTACTAAATTCAGCCGAATCCAAATTCTGTTACAAAAATTCTAAATTAAATACCATTTTGATTATATAGAGAGGCAAGAGCGTTATTCTGAACACCTTTAAGTACAAGCAATTTTCAAACTTATTTATGTAAAATTATGTATACATGTGTTAGTACCGTAGAATATAGATTTAGACAAAGAGCTGACTGGTATTGTTTATTCCTGAATACCTGTAGTAACTCTAACAACTTTTTGCCTAGAATTAGGCTGGTGGCAGGAGTTAAATCTACCATAGAATAGTTTCTAGATTCTAAATTCCGATAGAAGGAATTTTTCCAGCCCGAACACTACTTCGAGTCGAATCGAGCACACGCCAATTTTCACAGCAGATGTCACAGTGTAACGACACTGTAACACTATCTATTTAGACCATGTATGTTATGCTGATAATTTCAGTGACGAGACACGGACCGTGCCCAAGCATACAGTTCTGGGAATAGCTTAACAAGTGTCAGAAACGCTAATTGATGAGATAAATACCGTTGGTGAATCCGATATTAACAGCCCGGTCAGGTCGCCAAAGAAGCGGAAGAAGGAAACCTTGTATGAAAAACTGCTTCCAGGAAAATTAGACCACTTAACACCCGAAGATAGGTGACATATTGAGGCGAAACTGATAAAGGATGCTCACGTATTCTGTTCACGCAATGACAAATTTTATGTTACAACTAATTTACTATTTTTGTTATTTTAATTTTTGTTTACAAGTGTTCCTTCATACTGTGTAACACGTGTCTTTCTTTCCCTGGTCACTCGCCATCACGAGGCAGGTGATGTCAGAGACGTCTTAGACGCTTCCAGAACATTCTTCCCTTTGTTTCGCGGGAGCGAGTAATCGCGTGTCCTAACACAGTCCAGAGCGTGGGTCCGACCTAGCAGAAGATTTTTTGTGGTTCAAGGGGAGCTCCGCACGCTATAACGTGCGTGTGTTAACAGTCTGCATAAGGCAGTATCATCTACAGGAATATTACCAAAAGGGTTATTATTTCGAACACTTATAAGGTTGTTTCAATGTCTCAGACTATAACAACAAGTAGCTCCTTGTTAGGACTGTGGATTATCACGTACGCACAAGTGAAACCTCACGGAAAACCAAGGGTGGGCATTTTTACATCTGCACAAGGCAGAAGGTACTATAATTTATGATTACTAATTAATGACTTTTGTTCATAGGGAACAGTGACAAGTTTGCTTAAATTCCATAAGGGAAGTGTTCAATACGAATTACAAGTAAATGGGTCCTTATGGATGCTGCAAGTGGAAGCAGGGAAAGTACTGATAATTTTTTGAGTGCGACGTATAAGCCGTGTGTTTCTAATACAATTACTGTGTTTAATTGCAAAGGGCAAATCCGATGGCTGAAACTTTAAGGGAGATAATTACAGAACATTGTTAAAGTGACGTTAGAATTAGGTGTAGCATGAACCAAGGAAATCTACGCGGTTTATTAATTGAGGTACCATTAAGTGCATTTAGTGATTATTAACTAAAAGTTACAGTAATAAATAGATTCTTGTTTATTGTCAAATTACATTAACATACTTGTTCAACCTATATGTCCTCGAACTAGAGCGAGACATATTCCACTATGAGAACGAAAACGATTTCAAATGCACGAAAGTGGTAGAACATCAGATACAGTTAGGCGACACAAAATCTATTAGGAAGTCGCCATATAGAACCCAAACGCATTAAGTCATGAAATGCAAAACCAAGTACAAAATATGCTGGATAAGGGTGTGATAAGGTACAGTAATTCGTCATGGTCCGCACCTGCGATTTTGGTTCCGAAAAAAAGGCCAAGACGGAAAACTTCAGTACAGGTTTTGTTTAGATATCCGGGTTCTGAACTCCGTCACGAAGGTCGATCCCTACCCCTTGCCCTTACTAGAGGGAGCTACATCCATCCTGTACGGATTAAAGTAATTCTCAGTCTTAGACTGCTACAGTGGATTTTGGCAAATGGGTATAAAGTAGGAGCATAAAGAGGTAACAGGGTTCAGAGTTCCGTTTGGACACTATGAGTTTAATAGATTGCCATTTGTTCTCTCAAATATTCCTGCTAATATCCAGCTACTCTTGGACACAATCCTGAAAAATTAAGTGGACACTGAATGCTTCGTGTTAATTGAAGACGTCGTAGACTTTTCTAGCTCTGCAGAAGAGCACGCTCGGAAACTAGAAAGTGTCCGGCAGAGATTCGATAAGGCGAACCTGCAGTTACACCCAGGAATGTGCGCGTTAGCACAGCCACAAGTGCAGAACCTAAGCTTTGTCCTGTCGGAAGAAGGCGTCGCGGCTTCCCCTGAAAATGTGAAGGCCGTACAGAATTTCCACACGCCTAAGTGTGTAAAGGACGTTGGAGGGTTTTTGGATTTAGTCTCTTTCTATCGAAGACTGGCACCAAAATTTGCAGAGTTTGCGAAAGCCCTCAGTACACTGACTCGGAAGGACCAACCGTTTACATGTAGTCCGAGCCAGCAAGAGGTTTTCAGGAGAATGAAAAATAACCTTTGTACGACACCCGTGTTATCCTTTCCTGACTTCAGCCTGCCCTTCATATTGACAACGGAAGCTTCAAAACCGCTTGGATGCCATTTTGTCTCAAGTACACAAGGGCGAGGAAGGGACCATTGCTTATGCGGTCGGCAGACGAAAAACGCCGAGCAGTCGTACTCAGCCACGGAGGCTGAAATGTTAGCCTTGGATTGGGCGTCCAAGCAGTTTACCTGTTATCTTCATGACCGCAATTTTCTAGTCAGAACGGATCACGCAGCATTAACCTATCTGAGAAGCTTCGCTTATGAAAATAGCCGTTTGTTACGATGAAGCATTAAGTTATCCGAGTTAGATTTCGTGGTGGAGCATCGAGCAGGGATAAAAATGGACCACGTAGATGACCTCGGCCACTATGTTGGCACTATATTACAGGGAGGTACCCTAGATAAGGAAAACGTCCTCCGCGAGCAGGCGAAAGAGGCTTTCTGCCATAAACAGACTCCATGTACATATGACAGTAAAAGGGATTTTTTCCTAGAAAATTACGGTGATTTATATAGGCGAAGGTAAAGTGGCGATCATCAGCTGATAGTGCCCGAGAAACTAGTACGCGAGATCATCAAGCAGAACCATGACACGGACTATGCGGCAACACGGGTACAGACAGAATTCATGACCTTTTAGCGCTGGACGATTGGTGACCAGGTATGAGAAAGTCAATAGAAGATTACATTATAGATTGTGATCCCTGCAGACGAAAGGGAAAACACGAATTTGAGACTCCGCTTGGATAGGCCCAAGTGAGACGGCCCTATTTGAGGTGACTTCGATGGATGTCACGGGACCATATTTTTCCAGGCCAAGAGGGAACAAATACCTCCTCACCGTTATTGACCACTCTACAAAACACGTCGAAGCTTTCCCGATTCAAGATCAAACTGCCGAAACGTGTGCAAGAGTCTATGCGACCCAAATTGTCTCACGGCACGGCACAGGGAACAGCTAATAACAGATCAAGGCGGATTGTTTATGTCTAGTTTCCTCCAATAGACGTGTAAAGTGTTAGGAATACGCAGGACACGTACTGCCAGCTGGTGGCAGAATTTACATCTACCCTAGGATTCCTTCTACATTCTGAGGACATAGTGACTTAACTCTCTCGGTGTTTACCTGCGCACAAGTTGATGGAGGACAAGCCCCAACCCCAAGAAGAATGACAGTTTTTTCGTTAACAGTACAGAATTTATCATCACCCGATCAGTCCTCCTACGATTCCCGCTAAATGTCAGGCAACACAATTAAGAAACAAGCAACAAGGGATATCCTGTTCCACAATAAACTCAAGTTATAGGTTTTATCTGCAGAAGAACTGTGGTTAGTGGAGTCTAGGGCGATGGGAAATCTTCCAATCTCCTGTGCCGTGGTGGCTGCCAACTTCATTAGTTTCTTCATTACTCCGCTGCTGCACCGCCGTTACCCCCTTCTCCTTCAGGTGTTTCTTTACCACCATGCTGTGGTGACTTCCATTCCTTTTTGTTTAATCATGTATTAATTTTCACTACTACCCTGACATCTCCATTTTCTGTTTCGTTTTTTCGTTCTCCCACGTGCCCTGGAGGCTTCTCTTCATTTTTCGCCTTTTCCGTCCTTGAAATAGCACATCTTTCCGCCATTCATTTTATTCTTATTATCCCCACTTCTTGGTGGGACTATTGCACTTCGGGAACCCGAATTATTTCCTTACTGTTCCTGAGAACCCATCACAGTTGGCACCGTCCTGTATAAAACGCATTACCGGAACTGGTGCGTTCAGAAACTGTCGAGTGCTATTCTAGAGGCGATGATAGTGTCTGCTCTCTAGATTCGTCCCCGTGACGACCCGCGGCCCTCCACGCCGGCACGTTTTCGGGTTGAAACACTATATAAGTACCGGATAAGGAGTAAATTACAAATCACTAGAGAACTTGATGAGGTTAACCGTCTCCTGAGATCGACGGCTCACCAGCTGAAAGAGTGTGATATGACCAGTGGAGCGACAACCTGTAAATCCTTGATTCTGAAGACGGTCGACGTGGTAAATTAATAAGCCGGTAATGAGAGCTCACAATCCCTCACATCCCCAGGTCACACTGGAAATAATTGCTTTCTAAGACTCCAAGGAATCTGAAACCTGCTGACAGTGTAGTTTCAGCCGGTAAACGACCCGTTGGATCCGCAGTGTTTGCGATGGTTGACAAGGTATTGCAAGCACAGACATTTGCTCCCTCAAATTAAACTAAGTTAAACAAACCGTAGAGGTCCAGGATGCTATCCGAGGTCTCAAAGGCGGGAGAAGGCAGTACGTCCCAAAAGTATGTAACACACGCCGGCGTGATCTCCATCCCGGAACTCAGGAAGGGTCCGGCAATGTTCACGCATTATAATCCCATAAATCTTCTGGAAACGATAGGCAATTTGTTTGAAAGAATCCTACAAGCAAGGATTCTAATTTAAATAAACTGCCCTGGGCTCCTGCGCGATGATTATTTTGGATTCAGTCACAAAAACTTCACATTTCTACAGCTGCCTTACCTCGTTGAAAGAGTGGGCAGGAACTTCAGCAAGAATAGGATAACAGACACAGTATTTAGAGAATTGGCTAAGGCCATGGACACCGCATTGGTTGATGGTGTTCTCACTATCCATCAGTAAACAATTTCCTCTTATAACTTGAAAAAACAGTTTATCCTCCTGGCATGATCGGAAGCTCGAAAGTTCCTTCGAAACTGCCACAGGCACTCCTCGTGGAATATCGGCTTCCGTGGCAGAGGGTGCAATATTTTTCCGCGTCCTGTTTAGCGTCTATGTCACTGACATGCCTGTGCCGTGACATCACGTCCAGGTAGCTTTCTACACAGACGACATGGACATAATAGCCATGCTCTGCTAGGCAGCGTTGTTTGTCAGCTACTTATTTCGGCGACTAGAGAAGTGGCTAAAAAATGAGGATCACAACCGGCCTCTAGAAGAGCTTCGGAATTTCCTTCGCAAAAGGTCGGCAACCACAACCTCTAGCCGAAGTCGGTACGACAATTCGGGGAAACAATCCATTGGTTCGACACATCCTGATATGTGGGGTGACCCTTGACACGCAGGCAGACCTGATCACTTCATCCCAATCGGATTGAAAGGAGCTGCCCAAAGATGGGGAGTTTTATATCCTCTAATACATAAGAAGCGGCCTTTCCATTTGAAACGGAACCCTGTTGTACAAGCAGGTCATTCTTCCAACGATGAAGTACGTTTACCCATCTGGAGTTCGAATGATTACACAGACTTCAGGAAGTTGCAGGTGCCTCAATACAAACATATTCGCGTTCCTGCTGGTACACCTTAGTACAATGGTAACAGGTAAATTAACAAGGACGTGGGAGTTTCACAATTCCCCGAAAACATCAGATCCCTGAGAGAGTTTCTACTCAGAGTTACCTGATGTACAGAACCCCATAGTTTCGCAAAATCGGCAGATCTTTGCGGTGACATATGTTGATCTACACCGCCTGAAGAGCTAGCAGAACATTACTGAAGTCACAGGGCTAGTCGAGGCTGCCTAAAAGAGGCCAAGGCAACATCACGAAAAATGCCCAGCTTTCTTTAGCTAGGCACTTTTCGGATGCACTGATCTAAGTTTTTTCCTGAATTTTCCGCAGTTATAAGGCGAATACCATATTATAGTGCCTAGAGAGTGGACGGAATGCACTCCTCTCTCAAGCAGGAAGGGATCGCCAAAGCTTCTGACCGCCGTAGAATGATTTTACCTTGCGACTATGACATTCTGACTTCATAAGCCCAAGAGCCTCCCAACCGACATATCACACACCCCAAATATATATATATATACTTGCCGAGCACTTCTTTAATATACCCAAATCAACGTCTTCAACCAAGACGGAGAACCGTTAGCGTCAACGAAATCCCCAGTTACAGTGCGCTGTGTCTCTTATTTAGTAAGGCAGTGCGGTCAAACAAACGAATGGCTGAACTGACCGAGAAGGTCGACTTGCGGATTAGCTCTTTGGTTCGTCGGTGCCTGGTTCGAAAAACAGGAGTTGTTGGTGTGAAAATTTCATTTCGCAAACATTGGCATTCGAGGTGAGGCGACAATGTATGATTCGCCTCACTGACAATTAAAGGTCTGAGCATTTTTTATGAACATAACACAGTAAAGTTTATTTAAATATGAAATTTCGGTTTGGACACTAACAAATTTTGGTTGGTTAACCGCATGCGGTTACATGACTGTTACTCTGATTTCCAACATTCTTCCTCGACGGCTTGACCCATGAGGATGGGACTGATATCACGAAATGTCGGTAAACAGTTACTAAAATACAGAGCGCATAGTCCAGAAGAGCGAATGCATCAACAATTCTTATACACACAGCTGTAACAATTAGAGATCTTAGGCCTGTGTTCTTCTGGGGGAAGGGG
>Ga0209755_10008383_pt1 | contig 11065 bp, 15 predicted proteins | sample TergutCo191P1_FD_187301 | JGI IMG/M metagenome (GOLD analysis project Ga0209755, IMG submission 187301) | Cornitermes sp. P1 segment gut microbial communities from Petit-Saut dam, French Guiana - Co191P1 (SPAdes) (version 2) | ecosystem: Host-associated > Arthropoda: Insects > Digestive system... | reverse complement strand
TCAGTCTGGTGAACTCGTCCAGCACCGTCTTTTTCTCTTTCTTTGTCGCTTTTTGGTAACGGGGCCTGTATTCCCTCGTTACGGCCTGCCTCTCTTTCATGTTCAACCCCATTCGGACGCCCTCCTGCCGGCGTCCTTAGTTTAATTTGGGTAACATTTTCTATTTGAGGCACGACCGCCTTTCGGTAACATTTTCAATGAGGCAATGCAGGTACTTGCATTCCCATACGCTGTGGTTTAGACTTCTCTCGTCCGTCATTTTTGCCTCCTGTCTTTTGAACTTTGAGCGGTTCACTGACTGGAGGCTCTTTTATATTTCCGTAAATGTCAAACATTGGGAGTCCCCCAGCAAAGCTGGGGGTTTACCCTTGTAATTATCGATTGCTGGAATGTGCAATGCTTGTACCGCTCACAACAATTTCTGAGCTTTTCGGTGCTTCGTCCTAACGAATAGCCTTCGTGAAAGGAATACCCAGGTGATGAATTTGCTCTTTGCATTACTTAGCCTCGTGATTCATTGTGGTGTAAAGAAATAGTTCATCATATTTTCTGCATCGCCACCATCGTGTATACTGAATCATGCCTGCCCAGATACTGCACGTCCTGTTCGGCGAGGACCTCGCCGACGCCCTGCTCCCCTACGCGCCGCAAACCTGGTCGCGGAGCCGCTGGGACGAGGCTTGCCAGGCCGCCTTCGCCGCCGGATGCCAAGGGCCGGACCTTTTCTACCACAGCCGGCGGACAAGGCCCCTTGCACTCGCTTACGGAAGCCTCCTGCACCGCCGCGGTTTCGGCGACTTCTGCGTGCGTCTTCTGAAAACCGCCCTTCCGGCCCCATCCCAAGGCATGAACCCATGCGGGGCCTACGCATTGGGCTTCCTTTCCCACGCCGCACTGGACCGTGCCTGCCATCCCTACATCATCTACAAGTCGGCCGGCATTCCCGCAGGACACGAGGGAAACGGTCTGTACCACCCTTTCCTCGAGCGAATTCTGGATGCGTTGATGCTGAAAAGACTGCGCGGGATCGAAACCGCGGAATGGAACCAGGGCCCGCTGACGAAAGCCTGCTCGAACCCTCCGCCCGGGCTGAAAGGGCTAATCGCCGAAGCCCTGCGCGCCGCCTTCCCCGAAAAAGCCGCTGCGGACGCAAGCCTCGCCCTGCGCATCGACGGCGCCTTTGCCGACAGCGCGCGTTTCTACAGCCTGACCGACCCGGCGAAAACACTTGCCGAAACTTTGGACGCACCGCCCCCGCTAAACCGCCGCTACCTTTCCGTGGTCTACCCCCTGAACCTTCCCGGGGACATCGACTTCCTCAACCTGAGCCAGAAGCCTTGGCACTACCCATACCGTCCGCCAAGCATCGCCACCCAGGAAAGCCCCGCCGCAAAGCCGGACACCCGCTCGTTCCCGGAGATTTACGCCGACGCGCTGAAAACCGCCGCCAATGCCATAACGCCCTGCATCGCCCGGTACCTTGAAACCGGCGTTCTCCCGCCGGAAGCCGCCGCGGAGGGCATCGGCAACGGGGGCCTTTCCATTCAAGACGGCGAGGGCAAACCCTGCGGGCCGAACTTTTCCCGCCCGCTTCCGCTGGACGCGGTTTTAGAGCGGCAATGTCGGATGAGGGAGAATCGAAATCTCGCCCGCCTTGAAATTCCAACCCCCGCGCCATATACTCAGTAATGAACAAAATCGTTCTAAAGGCCGAGGATCTAGACGGATACCTGACTGCGCAGGACAAGGAGCACCTTGCCCGCATGGATGGCCTGTATGCGCGGGTCATGGCCTCGTTTTCCCTGCTCGACTCCAGGTTGCCGGCGGAACGGCGCAAGGGGGAGGATGGCGTCATCTCGCTCTACAACGAAATGGGCGCCGCGATGCGGGAGATCTGCGGACAGATCCCGAACATCCATGTCTGCGGCTTTTGCAGCGCACAGGAAAACCATTCGGAGGTGTCGCGGCTTATCGCTAAACTGCGGGACGTGCGGACAGGGCAAGGGGAGTTCGTCTACTATATACAGCGCGCCTACGAGATACTGTTCCGGCTTGCCTGGGACGGCAGTACTGGCTCGGAAAATAATTATCTTATCGTCAAAACGCCGGTCGGCAGCCCGGCGCAGAACTATGCGGTGCACAAAATCACCAACATAGACGACAAAATCGAGAACACCGTTATGTGCGTAATGCTTCGCGGGGCGCTTCTGCCGTCGATGATCATGAGCAAGGAGATTCAGGATTACTCGTCGCGCGGCTACGTCACCCCCTTCGCCCTGTTCAGCATTCGGCGGGACGATTCCAGAAAGGAAATCGACATGGAATACGTTCTTGATCTCGATCGCTCGCATTTCCGCCTTGAGGCTCTGGACGGCAGGGACTTGGTTTTCGCCGATCCCATGAACGCCACCGGCGGCAGTCTGGTGACGATTGTGAAACACCTTTTGGGGGCAGGGATCAGACCAAGGTCGATTCGCTTCTTCAATGCGATCTCCGCCCTTAAAGGCGCGCTTAGGGTCGTCTGCGCCCTGGAAAACTGCGAGATTTACACCCTGTGGATGGATCCCGTCCTGAACGAGCAGGCGTACATCATGCCCGGCTTGGGCGATGCGGGGGATCGCATCAACGGGAAGGACGAGGGATCTTGCCCGCGGAACATCATACAACTACTGGCGGACTACGGAGACAACATCGTCGGGTTGTACCGCTCGCAGCTTAGGGAGATCGAGGACACGGTTCTAGGAAAGCACTGATTTCGGCATCGCAGATGCCGCATCCCCATAGGATTTAATCAGTGCTTCTCTCGCCGCTGGTGCAATCTACAGGATGTAATCCGTTATGCAGTCGTACCAATGTACGTATATGCCGCTGCCGTTGCGGTCCAGAAGAGAGAGTTCCGTCATCGTCACCATCATCACGCAGGCGCAGTCATACTCCTTGCCGCAAATGGCGATGGTGTGCCGCCCCACAACGTCAAGCAGAAACGCCGTGTCATCCTGAACTTGGCCGCTCCATCGCACCAACCAATTGGATGATGTCGATAACCCCGGGGTAGTAAAAAGGTGCCGGTCACCCCTCGCGGAGGGTTTGAAAAATCATGACAGGCAGCATCGCGCCTACGTTGCTGTGTCCAGCCCCATGCGGAACTTGACAATTTTCCAGTGGGACTGGACAAAAGAACAAACCAGGGCTTACACTGAAGACATGAAAAACAAGCTGCAGATCTGGACGGCCATGATTCTCACGGCCTACTCCAAAAGGCTTGGCATAACCGTATCGGAAACCGCCGAAAGACTGCTGCTCGACGGGGGGCTGAGCTACCTTGAAGACTGCTACGAGGCCCTGCACACCCAGTCGAACGAGGACGTTATCGATGAGCTTATCGACATGGCGACCAAGGGAACAGGCGAATGATTTTATTTCACGGAAGCAACGTGGAAGTTTCCCGCATAGACCTGTCAAGATGCACAAAGTACAAGGACTTCGGGCAAGGTTTCTACATGACTTCGATAAAAGAGCAGGCGTGCGAATGGGCAAAAAAAGTCGCAAGGCGGTTTGGTTCCGGCGAACCCACGTTGAGCATATACGAGTTCAACGAAAATGTGGATAGCTTGAGGCACCTAAGCTTTACGGAACCAGATGCAAAATGGGCGACCTTTGTCATCAACAACAGAAATCGCGAATTCTCGGAGCACGGCAACGTGTTGTCCAACCATGACAACAAATATGATTTTGTGCGCGGGCTTGTTGCAAACGACGACATTTCTACGGTTCTGGATGCGTTTTTGATGGGCATTTTGCCCTTGTCGGAAATCTCCAAGGCGCTGATATACAAAAAGCTGAACGACCAATACTCTTTCCACACGCCCAGAGCGCTAGCCCTTTTGACTTTTCTGGGGAGCGAGGCCGCATGACCGACAAACAGAGGTTTCTGATTTACGTAAGGCTAGGAAACTTACTCGCCGACGTTGGCGAAGAAAACGGCGTGGGTATATGCGAAGCGGTAAGGATCTTGCTTGACAGGGGGATTATTCAAAAACTGGAAGACTTGGAAACGGGCTATTACCTTGAGGGCAGCGCGTATCTGGCGGAGGTGTTTGAGATACGGGGACGCGGACAGCCGCCGGAATCGTGAAAATCCGCCGCCTTGAAACTCGCCCCCCCAACGCCATATACTATCCCAATAATGAGGTGAAACCTAGGGTGCGTTCGTATTTTATAATGGTTAGGGGTAACACGAGAAAGATGAAAAACAGGTGCCTGCGGTGTTTGGTCGCGGCGGTAGTGATTCCTGCGGGGTTTGTCCTTGGGGGATGCGCAAACCGATGGGGGCTGTCCGCAGAGGAATACTTCGCCATTGGAATGGCGTATTTCGAGATTGCGCAGAACGTCACGGTGAACCGCGACCATTTTTTCAGGGAGGCCGAAAGGTGGCTGAACCGGGCAAGGGCGCGGGACAGGACCATGGCGGCTTCGGCGTACAACCTGGGGCGGCTTCATTTCGAGGCAGGGCGTTTTTGGGAGGCGGCGGATCAGTTCGAGTCCATTCTGGTGCTGGATCCCTACAACGTGCTGGCTCTTAGGGCCGCGGCCTACATGCGGATTCGAACCGGCGAGATCGAAAGGGCATCGGATCTGTACGAGAGGTTTTTGGCGCTGGTTCCCGAAAGCGCGGACGACGGCTACAACCATGCGCTGGTGCTGTTCGCCATGCGCAGGTACGCCGAAGCGGAACAGGTGCTAAGGCGGAACGAGTTCGCCCTCATGGAAAACCCCGATTTCCTTCTACTATATGCCCGCGCACAGAACAGGCAGGGCAAACCCGAGGCCATTGACAGTTTCGCGTCATGGCTTGAAAACAACACCGATGGCAGGGTACGATTCGAGTACGCCGAGGTTCTTGAGAACTGGGCCCTGTACGCCCGCGCCCTGGAGGAGTACCGCGCCGCGCTCGAGGAGCTTGCCGCCACTGCGGTGAACCCTTCGCGGCCGGAGGTGCGTTTCGCCATCGCCCGCGTGCTGCTGGTCGCCGACCCAGGCAACGCCGAGGGGATGAGCGAGCTTAGGGGCGCTGTGGAGGACGGCTACGCGGACTTTGACGCGATCGAGGCCCTCCTTGACGACGACCGGGTAAGCGAGTACGACAGGGACTACATACGGGCAATCGTGGCCGAAGGCCGCCGCGCCGCCGCGCCGCCCGCCCTGGCGGAGGATCCGGACGAAGCGTTTGCGGAGTTCTACGAGGAGATGTTCGGCGAGCCTTTCCACGATGAAACGCTGGAAACCGAAGACGATGCCGCATGATCGACTTTTTGCATCGGACTGAAAGTCTGCGGGAACGGCGATGGTAGTTTCGATGATGCAGGTGGTTTTCGAGATTCCCGACATCGGCAGCATCAAGGAGAAGCGCCGCATCGTCAGCTCGGTGAAGGACAAGTTGCGCCGCCGGTTCCACCTTAGTGCCGCGGAGGTTGACTTGCAGGATTCACTGACCTTCGCCCAGATCGGCGGGGCGATTGTTTCCAACTCGCGGGTTTTCGGCGAGTCGGTGCTTCGCAAGGCTTTTGCGATGATAGAGGACGAAACGCCCGTTCGTATTCAGGACGTGAGCATCCATTCAGAGGAGTATTGAGGAATTGCCATGAGAAAATCGGTCTTTCTGCTTGCGCCATGCGTTTTTTTGCTGACTTCCTGCCTTGGCGCGACGATGGACATTACCATACGCCCGAACGGTTCCGGCAGGATAGTCCTTGAGTACCGCGTCTCGCAAATGCTGGAATCGATGGGCAGGCTTGACGGCAACGAGCGCTGGCCGGCGATCCCGGTCGGCAGGGCCGACTTTGAGCGCAGCCTTGCCAGAATCCCCGGGATGCGCCTTTCGTCGTTTTCGGCCAGAAACGTGCCCAACGACGCCGGCGGCAGCGACCTTGTTACAAGGGCCGTGCTGGACTTCAGCAACATGTCCGCGCTTTTGGCGTTTCTGGACATCACCGGCAACCGGGCGACTCTGGTGCATGAAAACGGCAGCAGCAGGCTGCATCTTGTCCTTCTGGATCCTTTCCCCGAGATCGAGGACGCAGAGCTTCTTTCCCTGTTCAGGGAGGTATCCGCAGGTTACGAGATAAGGATCGGGGTGAACGTGCCAAGGCGCATATACGCCATGACGGTGCAGGGATCCATGCCGCCCGTCAGGGCGCGGACTGACGGCAGGAATTTTTCTTTCGCCGTTGACACTGGGGAGCTGCCCGCCATTTCGGATGGGCTGGCTCTGGAAATCTCATGGTAGGGGGTAAATTGTGAGAGAATTTTTTATGAGTAAAACGGTGCTTAAATCGACGCGGAAACCCTTGCTTGCGGCTTTTGCCGTTCTTGCGCTTGTCGCCGCGACGACCGGCTGTTCCAGGACGGAACCGCGGATAGCCTTTGGCCACATCGGGCTGGTATATTACCAGGAAGCCGGAGGGCCGCGGGAGCGGTTCTCGTTTTTCATCATCCCGGAGGACGATGACGGAATCGAGAATCTCGCGGATCTGTTTCTGTACCACGACCGCGAGCAACTCCGCTGGCATATCAGCAGCGACGACTGGATTCGTTACGAGCGCGACGGCAGGACGTGGGTCGGCACCCGCAGCATTGTCATAGACGCCAGCCAGACCATGCCGAGGGGACAGTACCGGGCGGTTCTGGTGAACCTTGGCGGGGAAAGATCGGAGCGCAATTTCACCTTTGACGCCCCGGAGACCCCCCGGTTCCCGTTTCCCACGCTGGACATCACCGACGGCAACTTTACGGTTGTATCGAGTTACCCCGTGAACCGCCTGGTCAGTTATGACGAACAGGGCAATTTCCTGCGCACCGTTGAGCTTACCAGCCTGAGCGGTACCATCGCAAGTCTGAACCTTCCCGGCAACGCCCGACTGGCGGCGCTCTGGGCGGAAGACGCCCTGTATTTCACCTCGGCCTTTACCGATGTCGTTCCCATCCGTTAACGGCAGCGGGGAATCCCCGGGGGCGGATTCCGAGAGCGAGCAGATCCGCGGCATTGACGGCAGCATCAAAAGCTATGTCCTGCGGGCCGGGCGGGAAACCCCGGCGCAGCGGCGCGCCTACGATTCGCTTTCCGGGCGGTTCGTCGCGCCTTTCCGGGAAGCCCCCCTGGATTTCGCCGGGCTGTTCGGCAACGACAATCCCGTCGTAATGGAAATCGGGTTCGGCATGGGCGAGGCCACGGCCGCCATCGCCGCGGAAAACCCCGGCAACAATTACCTTGGGATCGAGGTGTACAGGCCCGGGGTGGGGCGACTCCTGTGGAGCATTTCCCAGCATTCGATTTCCAACATCAGGATCGTTGAGCACGACGCGGTCGAGGTAGCCGTAAAGATGATCCCCCCGCGTTCGCTTGCCGGGATACACCTGTTTTTCCCCGACCCTTGGCCCAAGAAACGGCACCACAAAAGGCGGCTGGTCAAACGCCCCTTTACGGAAATGCTTGCATCGCGGCTAAAACCCGGCGGCTATCTCTACATGGTTACCGACTGGGCGGACTACGCGGACTGGGCGCTTGCGGAGCTGACCGCCACGAAGGGCTTTGCCAACACCTCGGACGGCTTTGCCCCGCCCAAGGACTGGCGTCCGAGCACGAGTTTTGAGCGGAAGGGGCTTGAGAAAAAACACGAGGTAAGGGAACTGTACTTCAGCACATTGTCGGCGCAAATGGACTAGAGTTCTTGCGAAATTTCAATTTTACAAGAACTCTATTATTTTGATACCGCCATCTTTTAATCCTTCCTACCAAAAACTGGTCTTTGCCCGATTATGTAAATATTGTTAAGCAACCCTACCCGATTTAAACACATCTTGCGCAACAAAGTCAATAGCCGAATGTGCGCGAATGTGGTTGTAATATGTCTCGACGTACATGAACACAGACCGCCGCACCTCCGCCGCCGAACGCCGCCCGTCAAGATCCTCAAGCTCCCGCTTCAGCGTTGCGAAAAAGGATTCCGTACACGCGTTGTCCCCGCACGCGCCCTTGCGTCTCATGCTCTGGCGAACGCTGGGCAACCAGCCCGCAACGCCTTGCGGAAGGCGTGCGAACAGTACTGCGAGCCCCTGTCCGAATGGAATATCAGGCCGGGAAGGGGGGCCTGTTTTCGACGGCCATGCCAAGAGCGGCTACCACAGTTACCCCGGCGTCCATCCGGTCGCTGAACGCCCAGCCGACAACCTTGCGGTCGAACAGATCCAGCACCACCGTCAGGTACAGCCAGCCGCCCAGCGCTCGCAGGTACGTGATGTCGGAGACCCATTTCCAGCCCGGCCCTTCCGCCCGGAAGTCGCGGTTCAACACGTTCTCAAAGACGCCCAGGCCGTGCCCAGAATCCGTATTATACACCGTTTGGAAGGGGCGGCGATGATTGGTTGAGGTGTAGGGTCATGGCTTGACAACGATCATTTCCATCTCGTCCAGATTCACGCAGTTCAACTGGCCGCCTAAGCTACAGCCCCGTCAATGCCAAATGTCGTCGAACTGCTTTTGGTTAAAGGCGCGTCTGATGCTCATGGGGGGGAGGGGGGGTGAATTCGTGAACCGCTCAAAGCAGTTAGGCCGCCTAAAGGCGGCAGGGGGATATTACCTACCTGAAAGTATTCCTCGCTGTTTTAGCCACCAGTCCACAGCCTCTCTCTTAATCCCAATTTCCTGGGAAAGGTTGGCAGAAAGGGGACAAAACGCTATCTTTTCATTGATGGGTTGTGTTTGGTTTTGTCCCCATTGGATTTAATCAGCACTTCCTTAGCGCGCCCGTTACCCCTTCGCCATTTCCTTGTAGACGAAGCAACTCGTGAGATGATCGTTGACCATGCCCGTGGCCTGCATGAACGCATAGATAATGGTCGATCCCACGAACTTGAAACCCATCTTCTTCAAATCCTTGCTTATCCTGTCGGAGATTGAGGTGGTCGCCGGAACGTCCTCCATTTTTTTCCAGCGATTGACGATGGGTTTGTGATCGACGTACCCCCAGATGAACCTGTCGAAGCTGCCGTGTTCCTTGACGATTTCCAGAAACAGTTTCGCGTTTGTCACCGCGCCCGCGATTTTCAGGCGGTGCCGTATTATGCCCTCGTTCGCCATCAGCTTCTCGATTTTAGCGTTGCCGTAGCGCGCGACCTTCTTGGGGTCGAACCCGTCGAAGGCTTTCCGGAACGCCTCCCTTTTTTTCAGCACGGTAAGCCAGCTAAGGCCGGCCTGCATCCCTTCCAGAATGAGCATTTCGAACAGTCTTTGGTCGTCATGTACCGGCCGCCCCCATTCGTTGTCGTGGTAATCGACGTAAATGGGGGTCTCGTCCGACCACGGGCATCTGTTTTTTTCCGCCATGAATTTCCCCCTATCGTTTCGCCCATCTTTTCATAGTCGGGAACTTTTCCATCATGTCCGCCCGTGCGGCCTCGTCGTTTTCGTAGTAGTCCCGGCAGTGCGGGATGCACGACTCGATCATCTGCTCCATCGTCTCGTCGTCGTTCGTGAATGCGCCGTTGGGGTAGCAGTATTGGCAGTAGTCAGGACATGGGCCGCCGTCGGCTTCCTTGCCGAAGTCGCCTGGTTTGGTCATCGGCATTCCGCAGGATTGGCAGAACGTCATTCCGGCCGCGATGGGGACGTACATGTCGATAACGTCGTCGTTGCCGGGTTCAGGGTAGAACTCGTGTTCACACCCGACGATGCGTTCCCCGAATTTTTCCACTATATCCGCGAACACCTTTATGAGATCGTCCGCCGTACATGAGGCCACCACATACGTTTGCGCCGGGATAACCCATTTCGACCATCCATCCGGCGGGATTGCGTCCAAGTCCGCTTCGCCGCCCGCCATGAATTTGCCCTCGTCGTTCAGGCCGCCCCATCCCCAGCGTTTGTTGCTTTCGCCAACGTCATTCCCGGCTCCCCAGAAAATCGGCTCCCCGCTTTCATGCTTGCGGATAAGATGTTCCACTTCCTTGAAGTTGGAAACCGCGTCGTCCCACAATGGCAATATCCACTCTTTCGCATTGTCGGCCGATCCTTGCCCCATTTTGCCGATGACGGCGAACGCATCCTTGTACATGTACCTGATCATTAGTGCCTCCTTAAGTGGCGTGTTTTTCGTATTGTAAACTGCGTAACATGACAACAGTATGTCATGTTACGGGCTGCGGTCGCGGGAATCATCGTTTTTCACGCTACGGAAGCCTTGCCCACAACGCCTCAAGGGAAATCTCGAAGCCCTCAAGCGTGGCGACGGGGATACGGTCATTGCCGCTGTAGGTACTGCTGATGTAGTGGCCGTTTTCGTAAATATGAACTTGCGCACTCCTTGATTCTGGGTCAATCACCCAGTATTCGCGCACCCCGGCTTCAAGGTAATAATTGAATTTGCGAAACAAGTCGCCACGGGTGTTGGACGGCGAAAAAATCTCGATGATCAAATCTGGGGGGCCGTTTACCGAGCCTTTGTCGAGCTTGTCCTTGTCACAGACCACCAGCAGATCGGGCTGCACGACCGTCCTGTCGGATTTGTCCTCTTTCGGGAATAGTCGCACATCCAACGGGGCGGCGAACACCCTGCATGGCTTTCCTCTAAGCCAGATATTGAATTCCGTCCCCAGTTCCATAAGAAGCGCCTGATGCGCCACCGAAGGCGAGGCCATCATAAAGGCTTCGCCTTCATACAGCTCGTAGCGTTCCGGGCCTTCCCATTCAAGGTAATCGGCGTAGGTATAGCGGCGTTCTCCCTGGAATTCCTCGCCCACTCTTGCGGCGTTTTGCATTGAGATTTCTCCTACACGAGGACAGTATAAAGGATTACGGTGCGATTGGCAACGCATTGGCACTCGCCCGCCACGACAAACGCGCGAACAAGCATTAGGCATGCAGAACCCTGTCATACTGTGGCTTGGTCGTAGCGTCCATTCGATTTCAGGTAGATTTCTCTAAAGAATCGCAGTTATAAAATCTTAAAGGTACAATATTACAGCCAAAGGCTACAATACGACGAGGATGTGGCCGCTTAATGTGTTCGCG
>Ga0209755_10008382_pt1 | contig 11066 bp, 3 predicted proteins | sample TergutCo191P1_FD_187301 | JGI IMG/M metagenome (GOLD analysis project Ga0209755, IMG submission 187301) | Cornitermes sp. P1 segment gut microbial communities from Petit-Saut dam, French Guiana - Co191P1 (SPAdes) (version 2) | ecosystem: Host-associated > Arthropoda: Insects > Digestive system >... | reverse complement strand
GTAGTAATAGTCTACTACTACTACTACTACTACTACTACTATTACCAATGCACCCATGGAAGTGTGAGGGTTATATATTTGTCCAATATTGCAGCAAAAGTGTAGTTGTTCGAGGAATCCGAAAGTTTCTGCGGAACATGCCCTTTTTAATGTTTGCTGTCATTTACAACAATAACAATATGAACGCTTGCTGTCATATTTTCTATAAATGTATCTATCAGTAACATCTCTCACTCTTAATTAAATCCGAACATAGCATTTCAAATACCATGCCCTCATGCAGGAAATATATTCTAAAGTGTCTGTTATTGATATCTACGAAGTGGTGCCCCTTCATGATAAAACTGGAAGTTACTTCTTCAGCCGTCACAAGTGAGTAATTTATGTAGTAAAGGAAAGATAACTTTGCCCAACACACGCCATGAATACACATGAAGAGAGTACACTTTATTTAATTTACAATTTTCAAACTGTTTTATGTAAGCTCCTTAACAGTATACATAGCCTTTGTTTCTAAATGTCGACAGACAAAACCACCTTCTCTCCGGTGTTCCATAGAAAAAATTTCCCACTGTATTCTCTAAACAACTAATTTGCAGCTGTGCTGTGATAACAAGTTACAGACTAGTTTCAGACCTATTATTATGGAACCAATTGGTTTGAGTTGCGGTGCGCAGCCGGAAATTATAATTGCAACAAATATGAAGCCAAATATTTCTGATGATGAATAATTTTCGCAATGTAGAGACAGAGAGAGAGACGGAATTTGCAGGTCTGTGTACGTGCTGAGTGATTTAATGGCGACAAAAACAGGTTGAACTGAATTATTTATGATGGTGCTCTAGCTTGATTTATTGAAATGTTGAATGCAGTTCACTGCCATACCTCGCCTCCATTGCAGATTTGATTTAAGGCCCTTCCCTATTTGGTATGAATCCAGAGATTTGCTCACTACATGTTCTATACAGTTGCGAAGAGGCTGTAATTTGTAATTCGATATCGAAGTCGCTACTAGAATTAATTTAACAGGTGGCCTATAGTACGTTCTACAAATACTGGTTATATCACATCGCAGAACGCGCAGAGTCACATAATGAGGGAGGAGCATAAGTTCACATTACTATGACAAGTGACCAGGAAGGTGTTCATTTCCAAGAAGAAGTCGTCTGAAATTTTTATATTGCATAATGATAAACTGTGTGATTCGTGTAAGTTGAGGGAGTGAAATTTAGGAGGTTAAGATAGACTGGGTTTATAGCTGGATGGTTATTACATAGAATAAAACTCTTTTATTTATAGTAGCATTTTGTGTCATACTGTTAGGAAAACACGGGGATTTTTTTTCTGCTTGGTCGATAGGCGTCCATTCGATGCTCCACTAGTATTAGTGGATCGGGAGGTTTAGTAGTAAGTGAAGGAAGCGAGAAGAAGTTCCCCCTGTTAATAACCTTCAGAAAGCTTTAGGTTTCTGTGACCCACACAAACCTTCAGAAAGTCTAAAAAAACTCACCATTGTTACTGCACATGCTGAAAATATTACCCTCCTAACCGAATGCACTCAGTAAAACTGCGGAAGACAATGTTTACTCTCCGCAGTTCTTCTTCGAAAGTCATTGATATCTTGCGCTGTCTCTTACGGTTGCAGTTGTAACAATTTTGTGGCCCTTTGTGCAGACGTTTACGAAACAATCGTCACCTGAGATAATAGTTTAAGAGATTTTCTTGGCGAAGTTTCAAGTCTAGCATGAATAGCGTCCAATTTCTCTTCTGTCAGCACAGTTCGTTTCTTGTCAGGTTTGTTATATAGCAGCGATCCGGTTGTTTTCAGCTTATTGACCAAGTTTGTTTACTTGGAAATGGTTGTCCTGGAAACTAGAACCGAAATTTTCTGTGACATTTTCCAGTAGACTCATATCTGAAATAGAGCTGCCCTAAAACATATGCTTTCCAACATCGTACCTGAACCAAAGCATACTGTTACGTCACAGCATGACTGAGATATACATTTACCAACAACAAACCCAATGATTCACAGCGCTAGTCCGTTAATGTCGAAAGCTAAATTTACACTCCCGTTTGAAAAAAAGAGTCGAGAGAGCTTACATGCCCGTTTAATTAGGCAAGGTCTTCGGCCATATTTGCCCCTGCTTTAACTCCTTGTAACTTTAATTTGTTGAAAATTTAAAGGAAAACAAATCAGCACAATCTGGAAGAGCCAAGAAACGATACTCGCAACAAGAATTCAACAATTTCCAGAGAAGGATTCCAGATAGTAAACAACATCTTCTGCAGTACTGAGCGCATTTGGTCAGCAGGGCAACTTTCTCAGCTTCTCTTGTAACACTGGTGTTATTATCGCAGCGAATCTCTTTCTTGCTTCCGTCACCGAGTGTTAAATCTCTAGAGACTCAGCGCATGGAGCAACGCTATCGGAGCGTCAGGTCGGTGCTTATCGGTCAATCAGGGAGGAAAAAAAGAAATACTCCCTACACATGGTGAGGAACGAATGTGCACGTAGCTGTCTAAGGATCATGTCTACTGGTGTGCTGCGGTGTCAGCGCTGTTGAACATTCCGCTTCTTCTACCATAGGATTAAAGAAGTTTCATATTCAACGGAACATCACATGGACATTCCCCTACCTTTACCTTCATATTGCGTGTTGTCAGTTGCCTAATGATTGTTTTCCTTTCACTTTCGTGCTTTTTTTTGTCTCCTCCATTGTTTCAAAATTTCTAGATTTAGGCCTACCCCTAAACAAATAAACACTTTTACTGCTTCCAATCTTTCACCATATATACACCAGCATCCTATTTTTTCAGTTTTTCCCCTTTTTTGGATAACATTATTTCACTTCTATTTTAAATTTAATTTATCAAAATATATTACAGTATAATATAACCCTTTCTTAAAATCATTGGCGGTAAATAATGCAACTGCTAAATCGTCTGCAAAAGATAATACCAGTAACGTTCATTTGGCCCACTATTGGTGCACGCGTATTTTCTTTATTCATTATGGAAATATAAATATATATGTATATATTAACAAACAATGGGGAAAATTTACAGCCTTAACAAACCCAAGTCTCATGTTTCTCTGTTTCATTGCTTCTTCATACTTTCGTTTCATATGGAACATTACTGCAGCCCGCAGTTTTCATACTGACCACTATTTTCTCACTGGCCTCCTTCTATTGTATTTCGTGCCACAGAGCTTCTCTGTTCATGGAATTGAAAGTTTTTTCTAAATTTATAAAGCATCAATAAATACACTCCATTTGTCTCTTCAATGCCTGTCTATTTTCGTAATCCTTACAAAAATGTATCTATCCTCTTTTCTTTATAAAACCTGCTTGCAACCTCGACATTGTGTTACTCTTCACCAACCAAACACACAGTCTAGCGGACAAAGTAGTGGAAAAGATGTATTCGAATGCTCGCCTATTTTTTCTTCATTTTTGTAAACTGGATATTTCACAGATTTTTCCATTCCTTAGGGCATGGCTTTCCTCCCGTTACTTTATTGAACACATCCATCAAAATTTCTATTCTGTCTTATTTTTAATAAAATGTTTCTACTTTTTATTCTTACTTCATCACAATCTGGGCAGTTACCCTTCATTTTGATTGAATTATCTCTAATTTCTTCAAAAGCAAAACATCTGCCTACATTCTGCAAATATTGGGGCCTCTAGATTTTCTGGTTCATCACTTTTAAAAAGTTTTTGAAAATAATTAACCTAATATCTTGGATCGACTCTACACCTCAGTTTTCTTCCCTTAGCAATTTGTGGCACGACTAATAATTCCATTAATTACTTTTCCTTTTTCAAGAATTGCTAATAAAAATTTTTGAGCCTCTATGCTTTACTATGCTGTCAGTTGCACTTCCACACTGCAGGTTGACTGTACGAATATAACGAAGTGGCCAGTTGATAAAAATAAAATAAATTCTGTCTGTTTATTCTCTAACGTTTCAGTAGTTAATACTTCTCTGACACATTTTGAACTGAAGCTTTATATAACTTGCTTCAACGTCTGAAACTTATGTTTTTCCGCATATTATACTTGTTTCTCATGATTCTCGCTAGGAAGGGAGATTATTTCCTTAAACAACATTAAGAAGTTTTCATTTTTAATGGAGACAAAAAGTTCACTGCTAGGAAGGAATGCATCTTTACATAATATTTACAAGCGGGTTTACTGATAACTTTGTATCGTTTACAAATATTTTATTTGTTTATCTTTTAAATAATATAAGAAATTGAGCTCTTACTTTGGACAAAATAAAAAAGTATCCATTACAAATACCAAGCTGCTGGTGGTGACTAGAGAGATAATTGATGTCTGTTCTGACAATCATAAGAAACACATCATCCTTAAGGGAAAACGTGATTGATAAATCGCGTCGTACTTACAGTTAACGGAAAGAACAGTCCTGAGTTGTCTTGGTCTGCAGCGCTACACAAACTGACTGACATATAGCTACCATTGCGATTTAGATATTTAATGCATGTCATATAATTTTAGAGCGTATACGATAATTCACACTCACCAATATAATAATCACATCTTCAAATTAGAATTTGTAGGACTGATTATCCCGACCTTAATCATTCATAATGATTTACTTTCTCCTAAATGGAAAGTAAGAGGCACTTAACACAGGACCACCGAAAGTAACAGTCTTACGTCTTACTTGTGAAATTAAAAATTCCATTCCCGAGGTCGCACAATTTAACGGACATTCAGTAGCGATTCTAATTCGAAACAAGTTTCGAGAACTCATAACAAACGGCAACTGAACACGTGTGTGACACGTACAGGTTAAAGCCTTAACCCAATAATTCAAATACACAAGGAAAGTTAAAGCCCCCCTTTCAGCAGGTCACGTACTGTACAAAGACAATCTTTAAACGAGGAAGAAGTAAAGCCAAACGGCGAGACCTCCCAGTTCCAAAGTTTCTAAGTTTCGATCCTTGGTGCTATCAACTCGGAAATTATTAGATAGTCACGCTGAAGATACTTATAACTCCAAGTTTGAAAATATGAAGTACTAATAGGCCTACATTTGTAGTAGGCTTACTCAAAATCCACCCACTCTGAAAGTGCATACCGTCGCTAGGGTAGCATACATTCTACATAGCAATCCACAGTCTCGAAACCACATCTCAGTAAAGTGACAAATGATGCTTCCAAACCCTCTCACCCACGGCAAAATTACCAAAATTTGGGTGATCTTGAATAACCACTCAGAATTAGTATTCATAAAAGACAATGCACGTTTGTCTCATGGATTCTGAAACACGGTTGCGTCGAAATATTTGCATCATGCCATTCTAGTTTTACTTTGAATTTTTTAAAATTATTTTCTACTTAAATAGTTTAACACGTATAAATAATTTTGTTTAAATTTTTACGTTTACTGCACGTTACACGGTGTAGAAGAAGTTATCTAGAAGCCCTTCCAGTCCGCAGGATGGAAAAGTAGTACCTACATATTTTAACCGAACTATGGAGTGAGTAATAAATTGCAAATTTTGCTCACCACAGTGCAAATTGGACAGTTGTACTCCAATAGATTTATCCACCAAAGTGGTTAAATGTATAAATTAACAATTTAATTAAATATTACATCACTTAGTTTATTTATTTCAAAATAAACGTAACACATATCGATTTGATAAATGCACCCAATACCCCGAAAAATTACTATAAAGACCATGGTAAAAGAGGTGCGAGAAACGAAAACCACCGACAAAGAAGTAGAAGGGCATAATGTCCTGCCCCACAAATAACGTGGCACACATGAGATGATATTTTTCGCCAAATGTGAATTTATACTGTTCCAGATTATTACTGCATTTTTACCTCATTATACATTGCCTAGGGCAGTGGCGTTGAACATCGTTTCGGGGAAATCTGAAATTCTATGGGCTAATTTATTGGTTCAGCATACACGTCCATTTGTAATTAAATTATTAAATATTATTTTGATGAACTTTAATAATATTTTTTATTCTCCTCCCCCCGTTATTTGTGTATAATGGGCGCTGGTTATACTTCTATTGTAAATCAATACAAATAAACTTTTTTATAAGTGTTCAAAGTTTCATTTTTATAAAAAAAAAGTATATGTTTTGAGAGACTTTTTAATATTCGCGACAGAAAAGTACGCTTCTACTATGCAGCGACTCTGTGAAATTTCACGCTTAGTCACAAAGATTCCACAGATATAGGAATTTGAAAGCAACTGCTTTAAGGGATTTATTCAAATTCATATTATAGACGTTTCATAGATGGAAATATGACTTTTAAATTTATTTTTATATTATAGGTTTATGCTGCTCACAATAGAAAGCGTTTGCTTCGTCGCTTGAAGTAAGTTCTTCTTCTCCTTCTTCTTTTTGCCTCCTCCTCCTTCTTCTCCTTTTCATTTTCCTTCAGTGGTGCTTGCGGGCCAATGCTGACCCATTTCTGTGTTTCGAAACTTCTTTGCAGGCAAACATCTCTGTTCCTGGCTTGATTTCAAACCCATGAACCCACTGTTGCAGGCGCCAAGAGGGAGGCTGTGATCAACCACACAGGAAGTTTGTCATTAGAAACTAAGCGTGTTTGAAAGTGTCTCCGTAGTTCCGATAATAATATATTAGTCTTAGCATTACTGGGTTTCTGAACTTTTCTAATGTTCTAAACATAACACAATGTTTCGTAAAAGTGTTTTTTTATCCCACATGGAAGGTTTGGTAAGTAAATTCTCAGCTCTGTCGATTAGAGGGATCTTACTCGATTACTGGACCAGGATTAGTCTCTGAAAACTTATATTCAACTCGACGCACAAGGCGATAAACCAAGTTCCGAAGCATAGTAATACTGAGGGAGGAATCTTGTTTCTTATTAGCTACGGCAAGGAAAATTACACAGTGGGTGGTGTTATACGTGTAATCGTGGAGGCTAAATCTGAAAGTGTGAAGAGAGATTACTTTTATAACAAGGAAATACCTAAAATAGGATCTTCATAGTCTACTTGTCAGGTATTATGATTTGTTACACGCAACAACAACATGATGGCCACCGGCAGTGACGTGAAAATAAACATCTTGTCTCTGAACAATTAAAATGTAAAACATTAAGAAAGTAATAGCTGAAATTGTCTGCACACACGAATATTAATCTTCGCTTATGGTTTTTGTACCGTTTGGCTTTGTCCTTGACAATTCGGGTTAATATAGTTTACTCTAATTTCAGGGCCGAAGTGCGGAGAAAAAAAGCATTGGTAATTTAGAAACACAGCTTCTCGAATCTACAGGATGGAAAAGGAGACAATAGCCGATCAAAACAAGACATCTTGTCTCAATTCTCAACAAGGAAAGATTTCTTCTGTATTTTAAAGTGTCCAAACGGATTCTGGGCTTCAATAAATCTCGCATCCAATGAGCGACAGAAGTGTGAAGCTAAAAGTTTAGCTCTAACTGTTGCCAAAGTTAAACATGCGTCAAGCAATACTACACTACTACAGTTTTATTTATGAAAAGGTGCTTAATTACGAACAGGGAAAATTGATCCCGTGTTAATTGGTGCGTAACTTAAAGTTTTCTTGTGCGGACACCAATCCTAATTCCAGACCGCATGGCGTAGTGTCCAGTTTTCCGTAATGTAGATTGAACGACACTGGATGTGGCAATGCAGAAGGATAATCACGTTCATCTTCGTACGCTTCGTCTGTGAATGATAACAAATTTTTAAAGAAATGAAATAAAATTCAGTTATAAAATTTGTAGAAATAATCAACCAACACAATCCACGTACGCCTGAGCACAGCCGAGTTAAAAGTAAAATATATGTTTTTATATATTGCTTATAATATGGAGTATTGATTTGACCTAACCAACATACTCATGCATGTAGAAAACAAAAATTAAAAGGTTATACACAGAACAAAGACTTGGCTTTATACTGTACTATACATGTGCATTTTGATAAATATTTTTAAACTAGTGAGATCTCACTAAACGACTATTCACATTGCACGTAAACTTTGGCTTTTTTAAAAGATTTTTGCGAAGTAATGCCCGATGAGATTTCGTTGAACCGAAACATGTAGCATTGATGACAAACATTAAAGATATTTTGACCCTAATACTTCGTTTTTATTCAGTGTAGTAAAACTCAACTGGATGAATCAGAATAAAATTGTTTCAGTTCACTCGCAAGAACAGCTACTGGACGGAACTATTGATACAGGTCTAAGTTTTGTTCAGTCTGAAACTTTCCAGGTGAAATCCATAAATATATATTTTTTAACAAAATAAACAATAGGAAAGTTACATGTGTCGGTCGACAAACAGTCCCGTAGGCAATAAGGGTGTTTTCCCTTGGGGTATGCAGCATGTGTTTATTATGGGTACTGTGCACAGCTCATTGCAGGTTTCTACCGTACCGACCGAACCGCCGGGAAAGCTGCTGTAGCTATGTAATGGATCGTACCGCATCCCATTTCCTTGCTATAGGCACTCTTTTCAGGTCATTAGAAACAAGTGGCAGCTTCCAATGAACTCGTAAACCCAACTGTTAGCGGGAATAAAATGTTGCTATAAATCATGCAGAAAACATTTGCTTCAGTTGTTTAAGTTTCATTTTAGGCGCTGTCAGTATCAGACCACATAGAATCAAAGGTAGGATGTTTTCATAACGATGATTTACAAAGGAATGCGAAGTAGAGTGTCGTGTTCTAATAGAGGTAGTGCACCGACATTTGCCTGGAAGGTCCGAGGGGAACTACAGAGAAAATCAAAATGATAATCAGCGTCCCTTGAAAAATTCTAACTCGGTACCTCACGAACACAAGCGTATTTCAAAAGTTTTTTTGTAAGATAAATTTAAGTTTTAATTCATTCAATTTTTTAAAATAAAATCTCTTGAAAAGAATGTGTATGAATGACATATCTTTTCTATTACTATCGTGGCGTCTCTTCACAAAACATAAAAAGTTATACACTGTGTAGATCGATTTATGTGCAACAAAAAACGCTTGCAGTTAAGTTATAGCCAACCAGACTAAAAGTGGAGAAACAGAGAAAACTGCAAAGAAGACAACATTTTATACAATACTTAAAACAAAGCTTTCAGATTTGAGGTTTTCGTGGCAGTGACTATTAATATAACTGTCTTTTGGGATGTGACGCCGTGTTTTTTGGTGCATAGGTACCAAATTACTTTCCATAAGGCCATTATATTAAGCAAGTATGAATCATCTGCGGTTTGGAAACACTAAATTATTTCGATCGTGGATATTCTGATATTGCAGTAAGTTTCTATTAAGGTGCAGCTTTCTCCCCACGTAATTCATTAAGAACCACACCATGATGGAATACAGGGAAGCAAATGTGCAAGCTCACATACAAGCACTTTCACTCTCTGCATTAGATGGTGGAGAATAGCCAGTTGCACAGCTAGTCAACTTCACACCTGGCGGAAAAACCACCGGTGTTATTTCCTCTTCGAAATGAGTTTGTTAATTTTAATTACTGTACTCTCACCATTATTATTGCTAACATAATTAGAATGTTCGTGGATTGGTTATTGTTTTCTTCCGACTACAGTAGGCTTACTGTAGCGTCCATCTTTCACACGGACGCCTTACTTATCTCCTTCCTTTTTGTCTGTAATTCAGAATTTTTTCTCCAGTTATCGCTAGAACCTTCTTTGGTAATTTTTGCTTCATTTAATCTGTTATGAAGGATCCTGAGAGGAATATTTAGGCCCTAGAGCGAGGAAGTAAGAAGAGGAGAGAGAAAATTAAATGAGAAGCAGAATTTTATATATATATATATATATATATATATATATATATATATATATATACGTCGCTGAATGCTATTAGGATAATTAAGTTCTAGAAGATGAGATGGAATATACAGGCAACAGAAAAGGAAAACAGAAAGACCACTTGGGGAAACTTCGGCGTAAATAATAGGATAACATTCAAATGGTTGCCAAGATATGGAGAATGATATTTATGCTAGATTTGTCTGAGTCAGATGAGGGTCCTGAGACGGCTGTTGAATACAAAATAATGAACCGTCAAGACGTATAAACGATGTGAAATTTCTTATCTACCTGACATACTGTCAGCCCCAAGCAGGGCTGATATGGCAAAAGGTTGACATCGATAAGAATGGCAAATGCGAGACGGACAGCCTGGATGTGCGTAACATTTGCAAGAATTTTCACGCTGTTAAATAATCTTTATTTTTTGTTTTTAAACTCTAACAAATTCATAACATTACAACAATTAACAATGCGCAGCCAGTAAAGCCTGAGACATGCTCCCGCTGTAAGTAACTTGCACACAGTGTTGAATTCCATATTAATTATTATGTGAGAAACTGCTCTTCAACTTGTAGTGTGATTCAGTGATTAAGGGTGTTCAGGCCGTAGGACAAAAAAAATTAAAAACTACCTCTAAACATTTGAGACCGAAATTGATTCATAAACACCGGTTATTATTATTATTATTATTATATGTGTTTAAATTAGGATATTTTGCGTATGTGACGTATTAAATCAGGTAATCATTTTATAATTAGCTGTTTTCCTTCCGTTGTTACATCGTTTCCGTAGAAAATAAACGCAGAAAAATCAGTTACTGCTGGAGGCATCAGGCGGCAGCAATAAACTGCATTATTACATTCGACATTCCAGAATGTCGAAATTTAACAAACAAAAGTAACTCTAGATTATTATTATTATTATTATTATTATCATCATCATCATCATCATCATCATAATCATCGTCATCGAATTTCTTGCTTCTCAGCTGTGGTTGGGAAATATTTTCATTCTCCAGTTCTTGGTACTTGTTTTGTTTGTCGGTTATTGTTTTGGCGAGATTATGTGTATTTGGGACGGCTGTGTCTGTCAGAACGGTGTTCTTTGTTTTCTTATTCATAAAAGTTTTGTCAGGTCGATTAAAATGTATTGTTTTGTGCATAAGTATGCTGCGATTCCAGTAGAGCTTGAAATTTTCATTCTCCAGTACATTGGCTGGTGTGTACATATAATAT
>Ga0209755_10008380_pt1 | contig 11068 bp, 4 predicted proteins | sample TergutCo191P1_FD_187301 | JGI IMG/M metagenome (GOLD analysis project Ga0209755, IMG submission 187301) | Cornitermes sp. P1 segment gut microbial communities from Petit-Saut dam, French Guiana - Co191P1 (SPAdes) (version 2) | ecosystem: Host-associated > Arthropoda: Insects > Digestive system >... | reverse complement strand
ACTCATCCAGAGGAATCCTACTGAGTGTGATGTGTCTAAATGAGTGTGATCGTGAAGCCTCGATAATGAGGAGGCCCTGGTCCAGCAGGCACTTCTGCATCATTAAAAAAATATATATGTGTGTGTAAGTAATTGTAGTCTCTCATGTTTAATCTTCAGTTTAAAATATTGTATTCTGTTTTGTACATGTATTATGCTTTGCTGCTTGGTTCAGCTTCTTTCAAATTACATTTCATCACGACATCTCAATTGTATTCTTGCAGATACAGTAGGTTATGTCACTTATTACTGGTGATGATGATAATGCACCCCTAACCCCCTCCCACCCATAGGGTATTAGACCAGTGTTAATATTGGGTATACTTCTTCTGTCTCAGACAGGCAGTTTCAGTAATCTGGTACATCTAGCCTTTTGAATTTCATATATATTCCTAATGATACACCAACTTACTTCGAGATAGCTGGGAGATATTAAAGCTCCATATTAAGTCTGCATAAAGTAATTCAGTGCTGTCCAGAAACGATTCATTATGTAAGGCTATTAGAGAAAGCGCTTCATTTGTTTATTTATTTTCTATATTTTCACATTATTTACTGAAATATTGTATTTAAATTAGACTTGCTAACCAATGAAGATTTGAGAGACGGTAATCTTAATATCTGTAACTGTTGGTGGTAGGGAGTAGCAATCATATAGCTAGAGTTTGTAAAGCATAGAGGCTCACAAATAAAGGAGGTAATGAGCCTACTGTGACAAATTTTTGTTTTTAGACTAACTGTACACCACCCATTATTTTGGCAAGTTTGGGTGTATTTTGGAGATGTATAACAAAAAAGAAGATGTAAAGAAAGAGGCATTATTGGAAAATTAAGTCTTTGCTAACAATTTAATAAAAGTGACCGTGTACCTTGGGGGCACACAGTGGCACAGTTGATTGAGTCACTGCGCTACAAGCTGGCAGGTCACGGGTTCGATTCCCTATGGTGTCACTGGAATTTTTCATTGACATAATCCTTCCAGACGCACAATGGCCCTGGGGTTGAATCAGCATCTAACAGAAATGAGTACCAGGAATATTTCCTGGGGGGTAAAGGCGGCCGGTGGGTAGGGCTGACAATCTTACCACCTTCATGTACCAATTGTCTTGAAATCTGGGAGCCTCAGCTTCCTGGAACCCTCAGGGCCTGTCCAGGCCTCTCATGGGATTGCTTTACCTGACCATGTACCTTAACAGGGCCCATCATCAAGGTTTCCATAGGTACTTTTTTATGCAATAAAAAGTACCAGAGTTAGTTGTGTGAATTCTCTTATTTATTTATTTATTAACTGATCTCACTAGAACAGAATGGGATGTACAATAAAAAGTACCAGAGTTAGTTGTGTCAGCGGTCTTATTTATTATGTATTGACTGGCCTTTAGATGGGACTGAAACTTAGCTTTCTGTGCATGCAGTTTAAATATTGCATAGCTGTAAATTATCAGAAGATGGAAAAAGGATTGGGCTGACACAAAGTGAACATGAGTTAAACAATTCACATAATTGATTTAACCCAGTAAAATCTCTAAACAGAAATGAGTTTATTTAGTTATTAAAGTCATTGAGTTATTTTAAGGACTGTCATGCCTCAAGATGACTTATGAGTGTGTGACTGTTAAAATTTCTGAGTGAATGACATGTAAAGTGTTCAAAAGCTCAAGATGTGTGTAATATAAATTTATCTTACTTCAAACTTCAAAATTAAATCTTACAGTATTGCATTAATGTGATTGGAACAAAGTGTGCAATTGAAACTTGCAATTGTACTGACTGGAATGACAAATGAGAAATTGTCATAATTTGTGTTTATTAATTTGAATCTAAGGAAATAAACATTTTAAATAGAATCTTCAATCAAGTTCAGGACACTACATGAATTATGAAACATGTTAACACAATACTGCCACATGTATAACAAACAGTATCACATCTGTGCCTCTTTCATGGTCCATAACACGGAGCAGAGAGATGTATTCAGATTTCAGTGTACACAACATTCCGTGGTGTACTTAACGAAAGGTGACATTAACGTGGTTAGTACACCCAGACATTGTTTTATGCTCATTTGATTTTATACCTTTTTGCTGTAATGTCCCTTGCCAATTCACAGAACTTCTTAATTTGCACTTTGTCTTTTCTGGTGTAACATCCTTTGGCTGGCTGTATTCTATTACACCAACACATCATTATTCATAATTCTGGTGGGAATATCATTCTGATCTATGCCTCTTTGATTTTTGCCCACTTTCTGATGAATTTAGTTCTTTGTATATGAATTGACTTGAATGAATCATTCTTTCAGCCACACACAGGTGAATTGGTCCATCTGAATTCACTCCCTCTGTAGTCATTTGTAGAGGTGCAAATCTATCCAAGACAAGAACTGTTGTCTGTTGTACAGTGCATGCTAAAAAACAAGAACCATCAAAAAGTTCATAAATAACATGAAAAATTGTGTTATTTCTCCACTATTTTCTGGACTACAAAAATTCCCATATAAAACGTCTATAAACAGAATGACTGTTAACCCTTTGAAATCTGGAAAACTTCTGCGTAATATTGGTTTCTTTGCTTGTTTTGTTTGTCTGTTTGTTTGTTTATTTGTTCAATTGCTATTCAATTAATACCTCAAAAAGAAAAGCTACATCCCAATTACAAATTGCCATTGAGGAATATAATTACTGTTATTCTGAGAATTGTATGAAGCACATGAATTCACTCTGTGGGTAAAATGTAGAGTTTCATTAATGCTTGAGTTGGTGGCAAATTTAGTAACCACTGCACATCTCCCTGTTAAAACTCAGTGTTTTCTAAACATACCACCCACTTTACCCTTACAGAAGCAGTGTACTATGTCCATGTTACATGTTTCATATAACCATCACAGTAAAGGATAACAATTCCCCTTAATGTTCTCAACCCATTTGTCTCTGTAATGGAGACACACTGTGAGTGCTGTGAGGTAATGAACTGAATTTGTATTATCAGTGTTAGTTGATTTTCTGATTAATGCAACACTCTACTCAATTGTATATTCATTTATTCATCACAGTCACTACGACATATTTATTCTGGTAATCATATTGAATGTGACGAATAAATGAATATACAGTCTTTCATAGTGTTTTATTAATTGGAAAATGAATAAATTAACCTTGGTTGAACAAATGCAGTGGTATGATGCTACCCAAAAATGAGTTTCTATGTATTAATGAATGCTGCAAAGTGTTTAAACAGGTCACAAGTTACTGAGTTACTGTTTCATGTATAAGTAATATACAACACACATGAATGAGGACACGCATACAGAGTAACTTTATTTAAAGTTATAATTATAACTGTAATAATATAATAAATATTCCTCCTATTATGAATTCGATTATGTACAAACAGTAATGCAATGTTGATAACATCAAAAAAGTGTGATGTAAATAACAGCCTATTGCGTGAAGTTGTCATGAATCCAACTTTAAAATTATTGTGGAAATACATATGCATTCAGTGTTTCATGGCAACCATATGTACTGAAGCCTTCTTGAGTTGTGAGTCATGTGAATGTGCAACTCATGCCTGACAATAGACACCCATTTCTGCAATTGTCACCTGAAGTATCTGCAAACGACATTAATGACAGCTAGCATCTTGGAGTACGCAGGTTAAGTGACAAACATTGTTTGCACCTTACACAGTGTCCCCTAGTTTTTGATGCTAAAAACAGGACAGGAAGCTAAATGAACACAGTGCGTATAAATGCAGTGTCAGGCCACATCATTCATCACATCAAACAAGCACACTGTCTCAACATGAGTTGCACACCACATGGATGATTGTTTGAGAAAATTATATTATGGTATGGCATTGTTAACGTTATGAAGTAAGAGTGTGTAAGCTTGGGTTATAAAGTCTTATAACAGAAATGTGACTTAAGTCGGTATACATTTCGTAGGCAAAATAAGACTTTAACACTGGATACATATTTTCAGAATTATCAGGTCTGTTCTTTTAGCATATTTTATTCTCAGTAATACTATCTTTATGGGGTTTATTATCCTCAGTGAAACAGCACATGTTAGATAGAAATGCTTTGATTTGAATTAAATGAGAGAGATTTTCACACATATTGCTATTCTGTGATAAATCAGAATATTTAAAATATTAACAGTTATGAATCCTGATACAGAGGTCAGGTGTGGTGGGACAATATAATGCCACACTGTGTACTCTTGTGCTAGATCTGACCTCCAGAGCAGGATTCGCTATTGAATATTATGGTATGTAAATGAGTTGGATTACCCACATATATGTATTAGTTTCTTAAATAAATTCATTAATTGTTGATTTAGTGGGAAATGACGTGTCATAACTTTTGAAATTTTATTACAACTGTGGCCTTAATACAATGTACTTTCGTTGGTCTTACCAACATTTCAGAGAAATCTGCTGCCTCCATTTTCAGGGTAGAAATTGAGTCGTCATGCTCCTACAAAATATTGGCAACCATGTAAGAAGCTACACAGTGTGTACCTATAAATACAATACCTTAGTTTTCAATGCTGTGTGAATCTCACTTCCCATTTTCAAAGTTTTACTTCAGAATTACTTTTATCTTTTTACATTTTATGATTTTAATAATTCATAACTTTAGCTAACACAACTTGTAAACTCCCTGAAGATGGTGTATTAACACCGAAACATGTCGCAGTAATTTAATATAAATTTACACTACTTATTTGTGCATAGGTTGGTATATAATAAAAAAATTTAGTTCAGAATGTTTGAGTTTGATGTGTTTTAGGTGATTTTTACTGTCTGTAGTCTACAAAACTCTCTGAATTTTATATCTTTCAAATGTCAGCTAAGGAAGATATAAATTCTGAAGCATGGAACTTCTGCCTGGGCAATTTCAGTCGCAGACTAAAGCCCAGTCTCTACCATGAACACATGCACAGCCTTCTATTGTTCAATTAACTGCACTCAACTAAAGATAATCAGCTTTCAACAGTTTTCTATCATGCCATAACAGGCTGGGTGAATGGAGTGTGTTGCTGAATTTTGTTACCAAATAAGCCACGCTTACATTTCAGTCTTGATAAATAATTTGCATTTGCTGACTACAGTAGCCAAAATTGTAGGAATCTTAATATTTTGTCATAAAATTTGGTGAGATAAAAAAATTTCTAATTTTGTCAGTAAAGGGCATTATATGGCCTATATCTCTGACAGGCCACAGTGTGCTATACTGGTTTATTTTCTATGAAACACAAAATTAAGAATAATTGAAAGTATTGTTACAAAATTAAGAGAATACAGTATAAATGCAGTTGTGCTGGTGACTTTTACATGAGAAATTCCACATTGCCTCAATTCAAATTTTAAAATTTTGTTATTTTAAAGAAGAGCTGAAAATAAAAACCCTGTGACACGTCACATTTTATCACACTAAGCTGTGTGCTCATATCAACATAAAACACAATATAAAGGATTCCCTTCGTAATGTGATAGGGTAAGCAAAAAAATGCAGAAATCAGAGCAGGCACAGTTCTCACATGGTAATATTGCAGTTGCAGGATGTCAGAGTCAGGCAGATCAGTTCAGTTATGTATTCAATTATTTCTGTTTCATAAGTGAAATTGTTGGCAAGAACGTACACTGTTGTGTAGGCTACTACACACTTATTTTCTATATTCACAGTTTTTTTTTCTCTCTCTCTCTCTCTCTACAATATTCAGGTCAGTTTGACAGAATTCTTTGCTATACTGGCTGTCTTGGTTTGCAGAAGGTGTTGAGTTATATTTTAGATGTAACAGATTAATTTCTTCTGAGTACTGAAAAATGGCCCTATAGTATAAAAGAAGGTGTCTGTCAGTCTGCCTGTGGCCGCCATAACCTATCAGAAAATAAAGATAGGTGATAGAAATTTTGGTAGTATTTTTGCAATTATTATGATACGTGCCGTGCCAAATATAATCAGGATTTGTCCACAGGAAGAGGGTTGGGTCATGGGGTTTCTATCCTGTGGAATGATGGGTTAAAATTTCAGTTACACAAAACAGGTCACACATTGCCCATTTTCAAGTTGCTATGGTTATAGGTTTTAGTGGTAGTGGTAAAGACTGAGTGGTGTGTGACATCACAGATTTTTTTTTTTGTCATGGAGACAAGGTGTGTTATGTAACATTGTGGCATAGTACAAGCTGGCAGCAGTAAGATCCATAGAATTTGGGATAAGCACAGGCAGGCTTTGTTGTCAATATGTGGAATAATAGGGTAAAAAGGACTGAAATGACAAAAAGGAAGAGGTTTAACAAGAAGGATGGTTTGATTTGTGCCCCCCCCCCCCTTTTTTTTGAAAGGCCACAGTTTGGTAAAAATCTTTTCTTTGTTTTACTACATTGTTTATTCGATTCTCTTCATACCCAGCAACATTCACAGTGTATACCTACACCAGTGTCTGATTTGACATCTGGGGTTGATGTGTTATTTGTTGCAAACATAATCTGACAAACCAATGCTTCGTCCCTTAAATTACAAAATAGAAAATAAGTGAATAGTCTCAGTTTTTCCATATGTTCATATTCAGTGCTTTTGAGGCTACCTTAAATGTTCACGATCTCATTTGGACTTCAGATGAGCCTATTTTGAAAAATACAAATACCAAGTACCCTATCCCAGAATAGTGACTTACTTTTATTATCCCAATGATTTGTTGCAGAGATCCTTGATATATCTAGCATTGTTGAGTTGGTAGTCCTTGTAATATATTACATGCAATTATGTTACTTGAAGCAAATTTCTAATCAGGGTGAAAAATTACACCAACGTTGCTGCCAAGTACCTCTGTGATGATACAGTGTACTGAATGTACTTGCATAAATATAGTCTTATTATGAATTCAAAATATTGTGTTTATATATTGTGTTTTAACTATGCATACTTTAACAGTATATGTTTATATATATCATGTATCATGTGCTTAAAGCTTTAAACACTGAAGAAAAGTGGTAATTATGTTAAATACAAAAAGTTAAAAAAAGGAATTAATTGTAACCCATAACAGTGATACAAATTGTTGACATGTGCTGAAATCTCTATATAATATATTGATGAATCATTATTTGTTAATGATATAATTAATAGAAGAAACTGGTGATTGTTATATATATTGCACTAAATGTAAGTTGTATGGACAGTAAACATTTGCTACAGGCTTCTGCAAGATCCAGCATTAACAAAGTCTTGTTGGCCACAGCACTGTAAAAGGATAAAACACTTTTTCACACTGCATAGATAAGCAAACAGTATTCAGAAGACACTGATACCGTCAGCAGGAGAGAATAAATGTGTAATTTTGAGTAATAAAATGTGCTGAAAATGAGTGTACTCATGTTACTTCTCATGGCCGAAATGCATTTGCTTTTCCACTCCTACTTCATTTTGACACTACTATACACGTACAAATTGTGATCCATAATTTTTGTGAATCTCGGCAGAGTGTGATACAAGCGTCATAAGAGTACAATTGATGTGAAGATACACGTGTAGGTCTTGTTTTACATGATTGCGGTTTAATGTGATTTGGCATACACGATCGGTGGCCACTCTTGTCTTGTGTTGGAGATTAACAGAAAGTGAAGTCACTGTCACAACATTAGTCACATGTATGGATTGATTACGATGGTAATTGAATCATGTGGTTGATGTAGTTCCCTCTTCAACATTAGCTCGTGTTACCCATTAGAGTAAGAAAAATAAAGCTACATAACCTGGTGCAGTTCCAGTGATAAATCAGTGAGAGACAAACAGTGCTGAAGAGAAACTGATTGTAAAAAGCCAGCTTAAAAAATGTGGACAAATTGCTGACACATGTTGTAATGTTAGATTCGCTGATAGTAGCATATGAACCCAAATATAGGGTTACTATGTTGACTAGAGAAAAGTGGACCAGAGGACCTGGGACTCCCCCTGTAATTAAAGGGCTCGTCTGGTTTACGGATGTGTCCAGGATGAAGGAGAGGACCGGGGCTTGAGTCTATGGGCATTCTGTGGAAAGAAAGCTCAGTATTTCTCTAGGAAAGTATGCAACAGTTTTTCAGGTTGAGATATATGCTATCTTGGCCTGTGCTTATGAAATTCAAATGAATGTTAGACCAGAGAAATACATGAGTATTTGCTCTGGCAGCCAGGCGGCTCTGAAAGCAATTCAGGCTGCCAAAACAACGTCTCTATTGGTACAACAGTGCCAAAAGGCATTGAATATCTCTACCCAGCACACTGTGGGGCTGTATTGGGTACATGGACATGCTGGGGTACAAGGAAACAAAATCGCCAACAAGCTCGCAAGGTATGGTTCGGTTCAGAAGTTTGTAGGACTTCAGCCATCGTTGGGGGTCTCTAGGCAGAATATAAGAAGAAAGATAAAACACTGGATGGATAACCAGCATTTGAAATGGTGGTGAGGTCTTGGTAGTACTCAGAGACAGGCTCGAGAATTGATTTCAGGCCCTAGTCCGACTGCTAAGATCAGGCTGTTGTCCTTTAACAAGACACAATCCAGGGTCATTACCAGCCTCCTTACTGGAATTAACAACCTGAGAAAGTACATAGGAGGTGTGGAGCAAAGGATGAAACCTTGGTCCACTTCTCCATGCGTGTGAAGCTTTAGCTTCACTAAGTCATGTATATCTAGGCTCCTTTTTCTTGAATCCAGAGGACATTACGATTTTAAGTCTAGGGGCCATCTGGAACTTCACCAAAGGAACAGGGCTTCCCTGAACTGATAGCAGATAATGGGGCAGTAGGGGCCCATTTTTAAGACCTAGGTTCATCAGGACCGTAAGGGCTCGAACCTAATCACTAATCAATCACTCAGTCAATCATGGTAGCATACATACAATTCATAATAATGCTGATACGATTAAAGAAAGTGCTAAGTTAGGAACTCAAGTGTTAGTGTAGGAAGACTACCACATTCACATTGGATTGAACCATACCAAAAACTATGGATGTGAGTCTCTTACATTTTTATTGCATTACAAAAAAATAAATATATCGTATAGAAATGTATGTGTACTGTATAGAAATGTATATTACTGTATATACAGTACACACACAGTCTACAGATCCATATGTACACTAGTCTAGCCATACACTGTATAGGATGAGGTGGTCAATCCCCTAACCTCAAAAAATACACTTTTAAATGGGATTTTTGTATATTAATTACGTTTTATGTTATTGTCATATTGACGAATGATTGAACATGATCATTAATTATGTTAAATTACTTGTGTCATATCCAGCAACTGCTATGGTTGTATGGTGGATTGATGAATCATGTATATGTATGTACGTAGTTATGTGTGTACGTACGTATGTATATTCAATTTCCGCGACATTTTAAAAAATGTAACCCTGGTGTAAAAATGAGCCCTGCCTGTATATGGACAAGATTTTAAGTTTTCGCAGTGACTGTAGGCAGTGGCAGATCTTGAAAAATTGGCCATGTGAATGTGGAATTCACATCTAGTATTTCCTTTATCAGAGGTTGATCTTATCAGTGAAGTACTGGCATGTTTTGTATCACCCAATTAAACAAACAACTAACTTAGGGCGCAGACTTGTACAAGGCCAAATCATCATTCTTTGATATATTAGACCAATTATGCTTAAAAACACATAGCTGACATGTTTGTTCAGATTGTTTGTTCACAATAAGGAGCAGTGCAGGTGGTGGGAGGAGATTCACACCTGGCAGTTGAGTCTTTTGGGGGAAAGACTTGGGTTAAATGTCAAGGGGTTAAACCTGAAAGAATATGATGAAACTGGCTGGGCGTCTATGATTGAAGGGAATCTCATTGACTGAAGGCTTTTGTGACTGCATTCAGTGAGCTGTGCCACCCTCTCCATTTTACTGAACCTTGGGATTTGTCTTATGACTAAGAAGAGCCATAAAAACTTTGTCGGGGTAACCCATTAGAGTTAGGTAATAATTGTTGTTAGGACTACTTTCTTATAGGATGCTTCAAGTGGTCTGCCATTGGTTGGAACCATGGGGTCACTTCAGACATCCCTTGATCAACACAAGTACCTCTATGTTTCCGAACTAAGGGGTTCTCCACATGAGCTCACTTTGAGTTAAGACTCTCCCTTCGTGCTCTTGATTATGGTGGTAAGAAATCAGAAGCGCATATCCCTGTGAATTTGCCTGTTAGTTACGTACCTGTGAATGCTGTTCACAATGGCAAGGCACTTGGCTTGTAGACCTCACAGCTCCTGGGCATTTCTGTGAGTATTATACTTTACATAAGGCGTATGTAATCTGTCATAGGACGGATAAGTGACTTATAAACAGTATCATTTTACTAATTGTCAAACCGCTCCTCCTTTTAGGTCCTATAATGCACGCTGGCCGATTTGTCGAATGTCGCAGCGCTCGCTACAGTTGTGTTCGGTCGAACTATCCTCCTTCTTTCTTGGAGCTTTATAGTACTAAAGTTTCGTGTCAGATGTCATAAGCTTTCACTCAACTGCAGCAAAGGTAATACATGTGGTATTGCAGCGACTCATCGTTTGCATCTCTGATTCAATATATATTTTTATTCGATTTCGACTTTCCAGGCGGAAATTTTTAGAACGAGTAGTGATGGTTTGTTTTACTGGAATATAAACAATAGGTATAGGTATCAGTCAATAACACAACAACATCTAAAATGATGTTTAATAAAGGATCATAGTAACTACATGTTTCGGCCTATTGCGGCCATCATCAGGTTTTCATCCGAAAGTATGATGGTAGTGCTTTATAGGATTGATATGGTTATGCCACTGTGGGAACACCCACATTGTAGCTCTCCTTCCTGCGTCCAGTTCTCCGCCAGACAGCACAGCAACACACACACACACACACTCTCTCTCTCTCTCTCTCTCTCTCTCTCTCTCTCTCTCTCCTATCCTTCTATCTCGATAACCCGTCTCCACTCACAGCTCCAAACCAAGCGCAGTTTCACATCACGGTACCTCAACTTCTCGA
>Ga0209755_10008379_pt1 | contig 11068 bp, 4 predicted proteins | sample TergutCo191P1_FD_187301 | JGI IMG/M metagenome (GOLD analysis project Ga0209755, IMG submission 187301) | Cornitermes sp. P1 segment gut microbial communities from Petit-Saut dam, French Guiana - Co191P1 (SPAdes) (version 2) | ecosystem: Host-associated > Arthropoda: Insects > Digestive system >... | reverse complement strand
ATAATGTAAAACAATTGCGAACCGGCGGTAGTTTTAGAATTTTACTGCCTTTTTTCCGAACATCTTGGGGTGTTGGCGTCCTAAATTCAGCGTTTTTTAACCGTTTTCACAGTCGGGTTGAGTTTGGAACGATTTTGGAGGGGCTTCGGAGTTTCGGGAGGGGGGGTTTGAACCCCCCCCTCTTCCCCGGTACGCCACTGCTCTGAGAAATCCCTGCCCCAGCTCAGTTTGTCACCCACGAATTTCACGTGCTGGCCTTGGATCGAACCCAAGCTTCTGCGGTGAGAGACTAACGATCCTGAGCCATGACACGATTTCCTGTAAACAATGGTGGAAGTACTTTTCTACCCGATGGCCTCCCGTTTCGAAAAAGCATTACTTTTTGAAAGGTTCGCATGCTTCACCCATATGTTCTGGTAAGAGCGACATTGAAGACGATTATGTAGCATTGTTGGAATGATACTGACAGGGGAAAACGACTACTAGGAGAAAAACGTGTCCAAGTGCCGTTTTGTATACTACAGTGTGTCCCACTCGCTACCGAACCCGGCATTTCTTTAATAGTTCTAACACCAATGAAGATATTGCAACGAAATTTGAACATGAGTACGTTCGTTGTGTGAGAAATGAAGAGGAATGTGTCTGTAGTCGTTGCAATATCCTCATTAGTGGTAAAATTATTAAAGATGTGCCGGGTTCGGTAGCGAGTGGGACACACTGTACAAATCCCACAGGACTGGGCTGGGATCGAGCCTGGGCCTCCGCGGTTAAAGGCAGGGGTCTAACGGCCCAAGCCATGGTAAGCCCCCTCACCGTACAGCATTAACCGACAGGTTTTTATGACCGATAAGGGGAGAGTTCACTGGTCGTTACGAACTGAATCGTTCCGTATAATATATGCTAATTTTCGCATTAAACTTAAACGACAGCATACTTGCTTGCCATTTGAACTGCTCACGTATTTACGGGTACGTAACTCGGTAGTGTTTCTATAAACGAAATCAAAGGAAATTTTAATAGGCATTAAGCTATTCCGTACGGTCAGTATATTAATACAATCCCTTCATTTCATTTAATGTGCTGAATCTCATTCATGGAATCTGCAGACCTATCCTGCAAGATAGCGAACAGTTGCCTTGTTTGTGAAACTGCAACACACCAGAACGGGTACACATGAATTTCATACCTTCGGGATACGAGCGTTACACATTGATCTTGGTGTAACGAAGACAGTGATTCAGTCACACCCATGTTGCCACCGTTTTCGGATTTCCATAGTTAACAATAAAACTGTGCTAGTGACGTTACAACTTGTGCTTCCATGCTTACCCCTTTTTCAAGGTTACGACACAGTTTGGTTTGTGAGTGATGTTACAACCTTGGGTACCATGATTTCCGTAAACAGAGCTTTGTGGATGACGTCACAGACTTTTGCCACTGGGTTCTCGGTTGCCATGGTACCGATGGTTGGCACAGATGTTGATTTGCGACGTCAGAACAGGGTTTCCATGGTTACCCGATTTCTAGGGTTGCACCAGAGCGATATTAGTGACATCACAACCGGCTTTTCCATGGTGATGATAGAGGTTGGGTTATGAACGTTGTCACAACCCGGGATTCGATGGGGGCAGGGTTTCAATGCTTATGATAGAGCTTGGTCTGTTTTACCTTGTCACATGAGAGGGTTTCTGTTAATCACATTGTCATATAGCTCGCAGGGTTTTAGGCCTCGCGATCTGTTCCGGTCTCATTAACCATCTAATGTCTTTTATGGGGTCGTCCTTGGCTTCCTTTCCCACATCATTGATATTTCACACTTGGGTGTGGTAGCCCGTCTCTGTCCATTTGTTGAACATGGCGAGGTTCTAAGGACCAAGTCATGACAGTATCACCATTTCATCTACTCTGTAGGATATGCCTGAGTATAACCAGAATGTCTGGAGGCAGAAAGGTAGCAACCATGTCACCAGACTTACCTGTCTAAAGACCAACAATCTCTCATGGGGAAATTTTGAATACTTGGACATCTCAAATGCAACAGACTTGCTAGTTTAAACATAAATCTTGTAACCTGTCATGATACTGCGCTTCAAACACAATAACAGCCTGGCATGACAATCAGAAACAAATGTTTCTTGTGTTATATATTTGTGACAAACTGTTAACAGAAATCTACATTTTCAGCCTAACGTTAGCATGAACTGCTGTCCACCTGTGAATTTTCAATGGATATGCAGAAGGTGTTTCTGTACTGTAACTGACACGTGACAAATCAATTTTCCAAAAATATGAATAAATATACAAATTTTCCAATTCAGATCCTGTTGGCTGAGATATAACTTTTATATCTACTATTTGTACCACGTATTGAACTGGCCTTATCTCTTATCTCGCTCTGTAAGTCTATAGGGTGACAACAACAAAGGCAGTGATGCCAAAAACAAAAACGACACAGTACAATTTACCACTTAAAAGTCCCATAAAAACAGGAAGGAAAACAACAGTGTAAAACAACACAAGCACTGCTAACTATGATATGCAGTTACAATAGCATCAAAAGTCATGTTGAACAGGAAATAACAGGTGAAACTATAGAATTCGATGATTCCCTTGTGCTGTACTACTCTCTTTCAACTTAAAAAAAAGAAGTCAAAACAACATTCACAATAGATAGTTTCAGACCACCTGCTTTGTTACTGGTCAAAATGATCAGTTGCCTTATGATAGGTCCATACAAGCAGGGTCTGCCACTAGTTACATATTGTGAATAATAAGGATACTGGTATGCCTACAGTTTGTAGTGTGTAAAGGTGTAACTGACGCATGATTCCGACCTTACTAATGTAAATATGTGGTGTACATATGTGGTACAGTCACCAAAGGGTATTATAAAGTGTAAAATGCATACAGTACACTTTTTTTCACATTTGTACCATGCATCTTGATACCATCAAAGTTGTTTTATTCACCAATGAATGCACAAGTGAATGTCTTAAAAAACAATATTAAAATTTACACGAAAAATAGCTCTGTCGGTGCAGTCACACCATCTGCAGGGAGCGCATTATTTATGCTTGCTAAAGCTACACTTATTATTAGTCCATTATGGTACATCAGTGTGTGAGTAAATCGGTGGTGATGTGGCTGCATATATTAGTAGGTCCTTGTTTGTGCAACATACACACACCAACAGCCACATCACCACCGATTTAATCACACACTGATATACCATAATTGACTATTTTAACAACTGTAACTGTAGCAAGCACGAATAATGCGCTCCCTGAAGATGGTGTGTTTGAATTGAAACATGTCGGAGCTGTTTTAACGTAAATTTTAATACTGTTTTTAAGACAATCACTTGCGCATTAGCTGGTGAATAAAAAAAAACTGTGACAATACAACATGCTGATATCACAGTGCAGAAATACTCCTTAAAGTATGTTGTTAGATTCATCATTCTGTGATATTTAGCAATGTAGATACATTTAAGATATGAAGCTAGATCAAAATGAAATGGTGGCAACACACTGACAAAACAGTTCAGTATCAAATGTAGCTTATGCTAAATTATGAAGTTCAAAATGGTTAGCAGGAACAGCAGCAACAAAAAAAAATGTGGTTGAAATTCAACAATCTAACCTGAACACCGACTGACAAATGTGGAGCAGGTGGTAAAAAATGAGTACACAAATATCTTTTTAATATTTTATTCTAAAAACAACAAATAAGTGTGTACATTGTGATTCCTCAAGAGGCACAATATAAGTAGGCCTATTTTGTGAACCTACATGTCAACTGACAAGTTGCATAAAAGTGGTATTGTCCTCTCCATCATTAAGTAAGTCTACTGTTAAATGCAAGACCATATAACTTATGTTTCCCTGAGTTACTGTAGTTCCTGTAATCTTACAGAATGCAAGAAAAGCAAAAACATTATAGAAACATTGCAAATAGAGTAAAAGTTGATTGTAGTGGGCCTGTTTATGCAATGTGGATGGCCCCTGTACTGTTACATTCCATACACTGGTACAGCATATAACAGCTACTGACATGCCATACATAAATGTATCATTCTGTGTTTAGCTGTAAGAAGTTACAGATTATGTAATAAATACTTTTCCCAAAGAAAAATCATAAATATGCAATAACAATGGTCACAGGTAATAGATTTCACAAGTGAAAGCAAGTTACCAGCAACATGCCTCTTTTAAATAATATGTCCCTATCAAGCCCTTTTCCAGGTACCACAAGTTTAGAAGTGTTTCTGATAACATTTCAGTTTTTTAGGTAAATTTAATGCAGTCTAGCAGCAATACATTTAATTCCCTCGGCACAGACCTGTGAAAGGTTCCTTACGGTTACTTTGACGTGTGTTGTGGAGCACCATGCACAACACACACAAACACACACACACTTGCTGCATAGCAACCCAGCAGAGTGCAGTTCACATCTACTTTGCAGCAGAAACCTGCAATTGTGCTTATTATTTTGTAGTATGATGATGCTCACTGGAACTGGTAACAGGCCTTTTCATGTTTCTCCAGATACATTTGTGTAGAATTTTATGAGAATGTCCACATTTTAAATGAACATTCCTAACATTTCTAGATTCCTCACATTAACAGGATTTTTGAAGTGAAATGTGCAGCCATAAATACAGCTGTGGGAATTTACAAATACAATCTATATTAATTCACCAATTAATATTTCTCTCAAAGTTGTGCACCAGTGATTTGCAAATGTGAATTATATATACAATTTTGCCTCCAGATTTTGGGTTTATCAGTTTAACTTAAACCTGGTTTTGTCTGTAGAATCATTGCCAAATAACAGTTATGAAAAGTAACATACCATAGTTACTGTACTAAATATTGTATGTTCACAATTACCAGGAAGGTGTATATGGTAATTTTATTTCAAACACGTGCAAATAAGGTTCTGTTCCATTGTTCCATAATGAACAACAATACATATAAATTACCACTTCCAAGCAACTTGCTACAACTTTACTGGTACACTTCAAAGAATGCTACTACCCAAACACTTTGGGAACCGATGATCAAGTGTATCACTTTCTTATTTCTGATCTAGGAAGTCTCTTTCATGTGTAAAGTATAAAGCCTTAAAAGAAAAATTGACAAGATTTTGTATTCCGAGAAAGAACTATCAAAGACTTTTCATAGCCATATTTTGACACTTCCAAATTACAGCAAAAATTTGTTTATTATTGTACACTAGCACACAGGTAACTAATATACAACCCAATCACTGAGTTGACATTCATGGACAAACAATATTACTTAAGAGTACATAAACACCTGCATATTAATAGTAAGTGACTCAGATGTTCCAAGAAAGTAGACTGCTACACTATGTTCTCCTGTAACCTTCATTTGTTAGAAGAGAACATAAAATTACTTAACTTCACAGCATACAAATTATTGTAAACAGTACTGCATTCCTGGGAAAGGAAAGAGCCTTTCAAAGCCCTCCAATAGACAGAGTGGTCCTCACAGTGATGACAGTAATGTTAACGCATCAGTTGCTTTATTGCTTCTATGCAGTAACACATTACACAAATCAAATCCAACAATTCCCTGTGCCAAAGTGCAACAGTATCTGCTGGGATAAGCTGTAAATTTTACATATGATCTGATTTCCCTCACCAAGTGCATGAAAAATGCTTTGTCTGTAGGGCAGTTATGTTTATGCAAGTATCATGATTCATATCACTGTGACATTAAACATAAGCATTAATTTCCAATTCGCTGGTGCATATTTCCAGTAGCGTCACTAGTGGTACTGGGAATTTTACCAAAGAGTAAACAAGTAACTTCCTTACAGTACACAACTCCTCATGAAAACAGTGATGCCTAGGAACACCAACAACTACAGGCACAAACAATTGAGCTTTATTAAGTATTAAACATCTTTGGGTTGTGTTCAGATTATTTGAAGATTTTCATACTTGATCACTCAGTATGATGGAGAATACAATTCTTTTGGGAGAATTCCCTCTTCAAAAAAAGAATACGATATAGCAGATAACTCTTGAATGCACAGCAGAAACTCAGTTATGTGTAGGACCTCCTTTAACATTAAAAAGTTCTGCATTGGGTCCACAGTATATTTATGGGTTTTTCATGGCTGTTAGAATAAACAGCAGTTTGTAATGAAGATGAAAGTGTTATGTGAAGCAGGACTCGATTTTTATAAACATTCTGCTAAACTTCATACCCCAGACAGTTAAAAGGGCTCATTAACTTTGATCACATATTACTTTAACTGTAACAAATTTTAGAACTGAAAGAGGTGTTAAGGAGTCTTCTTTATCTTCAATTGATTTCACTGGTGTTTACCCAGTTACAACTACATTACATAACAGACAGACAGTCAGACAAAGTAAATATGTGCAACACAATTTATTTGAGAATGCACTTACAAGTCACTGTTTCATGATCGATACATTACAAATCCACATAAACAAATTTCACGTAGGAAGCAACTGGAATATACTTCCACAGTGAAATTTAGGAATGCCGAAAAAACACAAATTTCAAGACCGTCTGCTTATTCCTTAGTTCTGATCCAGTTTTGCCCAGCAAGGAAGTTTTTAAATGCTACCAAAGTACAAAGCACAACACAGAAAAGAAAATTAATGACAGAACTGTGAACAGGATGTGTATGCTCTAAATGTTCACGTGCTTATTCTGTAAACACTAGCATTAGGGAGATTCTTTTTAATTACAGACACCATGTTGTTTTGTAGTTGGTTTTAAGACATATAAATGACTCTCTTTTTTTGAGCAGAAAAGAAAATGAAAGCAACAGAGTCCTCTGAAATATTGGTAACTGTTTAAGAAACTGCAAGTTAATTCCATACAGTAGAGTCCTTCTTGAAAACACAACAGGTTGCCAGCTTACTGTGTTCATAGCACATTGTCACTGATTCCTATCACAAGCCAAATTAATCCAGGACACACCCTTCCATCCTAAACCAATAAGATCCATTTTTAGCAATGCTCTGCCTTTCACACTCACATCTTATAAGAGGGCTCTTTCCTTCAAACCCCCCAATTGTAAGTTATATTAATCACAATTTAAACTTTCAAAATACACTGCACAAATGGAATGAGATGGGCAGAGAATGTGGCATGCATGGGGGAGGGGAAATATGCACAGAGGATTTTGGTGGGGATACATGAAGGAATGACACCTCTTAGAAAACCTAGGCATAGATGGGGGAATAATATTAAAATGGATCTTCTAGAAATAAGATGTGGGTGGGGGTCACACAATGGATTGCTACGACTCAGGATAAGGGCAAGTGGAGAGCTGTTGTGTACACGGTACCAAACATTTGGGTTCCATACTATGCAGGAAATTTCTTGATTAGTTGATGAAATGTCAGCTTCTCAAGAAGGACGCTGCTCCATACACACTATGTTAGTTAGTTAGTTGTATGCATAAGTGCTCTTGAAGTCAATTACTTTCTTTATTACATTTTTTCACATTTTATAATTTCAGCACTTGGTGTAGGAACTGATTTTGGCCTATGTAAATTTTGATTTGTGATTCACTGCTGATGAACTGTAAAGGCAATGCTATTCCAACTAACAGGCAAGAAGAGTAGACCACGTTTGTATGTATTATCTTCCTGTTAAGTGATTAATAAAACTCCTTCCCTACTATCATAACAAGACATACAAGCTACAATATATTATATAACTATAATGGTAGTACACCCATTTGTAGGAACCGCTTATACCTACTGGAACACCGCTTCATAAACATAATGTTAGAATGCATAGCAACAGTTGATAGATGTTTGCTGCAACATGTTTAATTTCCAATACCCTGTTACAATATTGCTAATAATACTAGTATATTAATAAAAATAATGTTTTATTAAAGGGTAATTAACTGAGAATGAGGGATAATTTTGTCAAAAGAGCTAATTTTTAGATGCCCAGAAATAATTACTATGGTTTCATAGCCCACTGAAGTTCCAGAATTTGAAATTCAGAGGACTGTGCATCATGATATATATTCTTACAATAAAAGCCAACAAGATGCACTATTTCTCAACTTTATTTTGGTAAACAACTCTACTTGTTTCGGACAGACTTGCTGCTTACCAAAATAAAGTTTAGAAATAGTGCATCTTGTTGGCTTTTATTGTTAGAAGTTCCAGAAAGGTAGCTGCAGTCTAAATATTACTGCAAGAAATGCCAGTACAGAAGTTAAAAAAACTGTACAATGTATTTACAGCATTCATGAGTATCTTTTACACAGTTCTTTACACCAGATTCTGAAACAAACACAGTCATGGGTTGGTCCATCTTATTTTATCTCAGGGCGTTCATTAATGAAGTTCACCTAAATTACAAACATACCTAAACTCCAAACATGATGACATTTCATTACAAATACCATTACATGTTTATGTCAATCTTCTGCCAGTACTGCAACATAAAACTGTCTTCAGTACAATAAATACTGTAATTTGGTGTATAAATTAGCATTAAAACACTGAAGTCAACCAGGAATTCACACAAAATACTTTCTAAACACAATGCAAACAAATGTATTACATGCAAACAATCTAAGGTTATCACAAGTCACACGCTTTAGAGCTGTACTAAACAGCAATGAATGCAGACATGACAATAAGTATGTTAATTTCCACACAATGCAATTGTATTAACACTGACCAATACACATATTTCATGATACTATTCCGATAGACAACCAAAACTCTCAGTGTCTCAGATTTAATGACAATGGAAATTCACAATATACTCTGTGAATGTAATTGGGGTTATAACACATATTTTCAGACAAAATCACTGATCACAGCTTACAGTACATGTCATTCACAATATGAAGCAGTCCATTTTGTAGTTATCCTTAGCATCAAATAGTTTTCATTTTGTATGTGGGCTTAGCCTCCCCATCCAAACTTACCAGAAAAGGAAACGTTTACCCACCTATCACCTCTGTCCCACACATAGTGACAGATGATTACAAAGGGCTACAGAATCATAATATCCCCAAGATAAAGCATTTCCAATGAACTTTTGTACTTTGAAATCTTAAAAGGTGTCTCTCTCTCTCATGAGGTAGTTCATAATGAAAAAGTCTTTTATTTAGGAACCTTAATTCTACAGTTATTTTTGATAAAACTGAAGCCTTTGTTACATGAAGTGTGAATTCTCCTTAAAAAAAGAGAGGAGTTGAGGGGTGGAGGGTACATACAGTGCTGTAGTACCAGATTAAAAAACAGGCACACAAACCTTTGTCAAGTATTGGACTATTCCCCAAATAAGACCTGCCCACCAGTGTCAGAAATACAGAGCAGTATACTGCTCTTGAGATTATTGTTTACTACATCTCTATATCCTATATCTTATTTAAAAGATACAGTGAAATGAACAGATGAAAATTATTATATTTATTGTCCTCAGAGCTCCACAGATATTAAGTAAAGAAGAATATCACATGGCCAGAATACAGCAAAATAAAACATCAATTACATTAATTACATGAGAAGAGATGGTTTGAAATACAGACTTCTATACCGACATTAATCAAATTATAAGTACCTGTATGCCTCGGACTGTTATATATGGGGGAAGTGTCTGCACAAAAACTGTCAACCAGTAATTTCCTTGGATGGTTGATGAGATTAGGAAATACTGTGTGTTATGACCTGACAGTATGGTAACACATCTTTAAACTGAGTTTACTTAAAACTGTGTATATTGGACATAAAATATTTGTGCTTTAAATCATTGACCTGCTGCTCATTTTAGCAGCTGACACACTTCCTAAACATCAATCTAAGGTTTAAAGGTTGTGCCAAAATAAAGGTCCTACAAGAAACACAAGTGAGTGACAATTAGAAAAGGAACATACATATAAAGGTATTTAGATTTTGCAGCACACCACTGTGCTGTTCTTCAAATTATCACTTTACCCTGCTCGACATACTTGTGAACACACAACGTGTTGCACGTATTTTAAATAAACTCACTGCAGGAATATAGGATCAGAAAAATTGGGGTTCAACAACCTCTTGCCTGTAAGATGAATTTAATTTGCCTACTAACAAACAAAGAAGGGGAATTGTTTATAACTGCATTTCTAAATTTGAGTGTTTTTATGGTGGTGAAAATATGGAGTCTGGACCACTGGATTATGACAATGTTTAGTCTTACTGGTGGTTAGCAATGTTTTGGAAGAATCAGCTGCCTCCATTTTCAACTATGATGATACATAACACACAGTTCTGCAAAATGATGGCAACCACTAACAAGAGTGCATGGTGTCATAATTCAGAAGACCATAGTTTAAGTTTGCAAATTCATTCACTTCAGTTTCACCCCCAAAAAACTACTTTTCCTGCAGAATTCATTGCAATCTTCATTCTTTGGAGATATGGCATTGTATCACTGGGTGAATGGTGCCTGACGTTTCAAGGCAGCACATTTGTCTTGTCCTCATGGGACAGTAAGTCCAGTGACGATTTGATTTTACGTTGGAATTCTCAAACACTGAAGATGAAACCAGCATTCTGCCCCAAAACGTTGTGTACCAATCATTCAGTCACACACTATCATGTGTCATATCCCAGATTAACAAAGACATCAACTACATCACAACAAAAGCCTAAAATCTCATGGAATTGTTTCTGCTTTACTTCAGATGAACCAAGCACGTATTCAAACTAAACACTGACAGTGGTAAACTCATAAAAAAAATGGAAACACAAGTTATACAAAATGGTACAGTTATCACTTGCATAGCACAGTGTTACATGCATGAGGGGCTAATTTCTTTGTCTTGGATAAAAAATATGAGAAGTTTCAGTATACAATGAAAAAAATACCCAACCATTAAAATATACAGAAGAATAATTTTGCATCTTGTTTATATGAGTGCGAAATGTGGTCCTTCACAATGGGGAAGAACAGAGGCTGGGGGTGTCTGAGAATAGTGTGCTGAGGACGATTTGCAGGCGTAAGAGGGATGAGGTGGGAGGTGTTGGGGAGGAGGGGGTGGG
>Ga0209755_10008378_pt1 | contig 11069 bp, 9 predicted proteins | sample TergutCo191P1_FD_187301 | JGI IMG/M metagenome (GOLD analysis project Ga0209755, IMG submission 187301) | Cornitermes sp. P1 segment gut microbial communities from Petit-Saut dam, French Guiana - Co191P1 (SPAdes) (version 2) | ecosystem: Host-associated > Arthropoda: Insects > Digestive system >... | reverse complement strand
AGGCACCGGTGCGGCAATTCCGGGCGCTACTTCAGCTTCATTCAAACCAACAACCGCCCAAACTAACGAAGTCGGTGTATACTATTTCTGGGTTGTTGTTACAAACACCAGAGCCAATGGTACACCCGGTTATAATACCAAGACTGTAACAAGTAACCGCGCATTGATTAATGTTGACGCAGTGCAAAGACCGAATATCACAACGCAGCCTGTCGGCGGTACCTTCTTTGTCGGTCAAACTATTGCAAACCGGACCGTTGCTCATACCGCGATCCCTTCAGCTAACGGAGAGGTTACTTATCAGTGGTGGAGCGCCAATACTTCTGACGGCGCCGGCGCTGAGGTCAACGGCGCGACAACTGCTTCACTTACGCTTACTTCAACGGCAGCCTCGGATACATGGTACTGGGTAGTTATCACCAACACAAAGGATGCTCTAACCGCTGTTTCCACCAGTAATAGAGCAAGAGTACAAATTCTCAGTGAACTGGTTATTACTACATTGCCCGCAACTAGAAGCTACGGTTATGGCACTTCCCATAACGGCAATACAATTACTTTACCTGCAAGCTATCAAAGAGCTGGTTTCAATATGACTGCTCTAACCGCACCTTCTTTGAATAATACAGCTTTCGCCCTGGTAACAGCAACATTACCAACAACTGCAATCATTGAAAGTATTGAGATTAAATATACTTCCGATGCGACGGTACGATTTGGCGCCCGTACAGGAACCGACAGTGGCGATCCGACAAGCGGAATATTAGCTTCAGGCTGGAACGACTTGGCAGCGGGTACTGACCAAACGTTAACACTCACTGTTTCTAATCCTGCTACCCCAATTACAATTGGATCTGTATTGATGGATTCTAATCCTGGTCCGTCTGTAATTACTATCCAAAGTATAACGTTCAAAACAAGGACACCGGCACCGTAAGTTTTTATCAAAATTGTTTGTAGTTTAAAGCGCCTCGAAAGGGGCGCTTTTTTATTTGACCTTTTTACCAAACCAGCGCCGACAGTTTTTCCCTGATAAACTCGCTCTTTTCTTTCAGGCCGATGCTGCCTGTTGTCAAAAGCAGGACGTTGGGCTTTTTGGGATCGGGTTTTACCTTGCCTGCGGATTCCTGCATGAGGCGCACTAAGCGCTCAATTTTTACGCGGGCTACTTTGGCGAACTCGATGCGTACTACGCCTTGCCTTTCTTTCAGCGAGGAGACTGCCAGCTCGCGGCAGATTATACGTATTTCAGAGAGGGAAAGAAGGGAGGCGGCTTCATCGGGAAGAGAGCCGAAGCGGTCAAGCAGTTCTGAGTAAACGCGGTCAAGATCGTCCTTGTCGCGGATTGAAGCTATCATTTTGTAAACTTCCATTTTTTCCTGAGGCGAGTCGATGTAAGAATCGGGAATGAAGCCTGTGTATTCCAGTTCCAGAAGGGATTCTGTTTCAGCTTCATAATTTGAGTCTTCAAGGCGTTTAACAGCTTCATCAAGAAGTTTAACGTACAGATCAAAGCCGACAGAATAAATGTCGCCTGACTGCTCGCGTCCAAGAAGATTTCCCGCTCCTCTTATCTCCATATCTTTCATGGCGATTTTAAAGCCCGAGCCGAGCTCTGTAAAATCTGAAATTGTTTGAAGCCTTTTCATGGCAATTTCAGATAACGATTTTTTTCCGGGATAGAAAAGGTAGGCGTACGCTACCCTGTCGCAGCGCCCTACCCTTCCCCTCAGTTGATAGAGCTGCGATACTCCGTACATATCGGCGCGGTCGATTATGATTGTGTTGACATTGGGGATGTCGATTCCGTTTTCGATGATTGTGGTAGAGACCAGCACATGAAAACCGCCGTGAATAAAACGGCGCATAACGTCTTCAAGTTCTTCCGCGTCCATCTGCCCGTGAGCGGTTTCTATCAGCATTTCAGGCAAAAGGCGCTCAAGTTTTATCCTTGTGTCGCGAAGGGTTTCTATCCTGTTATGGAGGAAAAAAACCTGCCCTCCCCTTTCCGCTTCGCGGCGGATTGCCCCCGCGATAAGAAAATCATCGTACTCGTCTACGATTGTTTCGATGGGGTGCCTGCCCGGCGGCGCTGTAGCAAGAAGGCTCATGTCGCGGATTTTTACAAGGCTCATGTGCAGGGTGCGGGGGATGGGCGTAGCGGAGAGCGTTAAGCAGTCAACATTGGTTTTTAACTCTTTTAACCGTTCTTTATCTTTTACGCCGAAGCGCTGCTCTTCATCAATTACAATGAGACCTAAGTTTTTAAATTGCACATCACGCTGGATGATCCTGTGCGTCCCGACCAAAAGATCGATCTCGCCTTTTTTAAGCTGTTCTAAAATGATCCGGATTTTTTTCCTGTCAACAAAACGGGAAAGCATCGCTATTTTTACAGGGAATTGGGAAAAGCGCTCCAGAAAGTTTTCGTAGTGCTGCTCGACAAGGATTGTGGTAGGAGCTAAGAACGCCGCCTGCTTGCCGCCCATTACCGCCTTGAAACAAGCGCGGATCGCGACCTCGGTTTTTCCGTAGCCGACGTCTCCGCAGACAAGCCTGTCCATGGGGGCGGCGCTTTCCATATCGGTTTTAATTTCTTCAATACAGCGAAGCTGATCTTCCGTTTCTTCAAACGGAAAAGCGGCTTCAAACATCGTCTGCCATTCCGAGTCTTTGGGAAAAGCAAACCCTTGCGCTTTTTTTCTTTTTGAATAAAGTTCGATTAATTTTTCCGCGATGTCTTCCACGGATTTTTTTACCTTGTTCTTGCGGCTCTCCCAGCTCTTGGAGCCGATTGTATCAAGGCGCGGCGGAGAGCCTTCGCTCCCGATATAACGCTGAACAAGATTTAGCTGCTCAACAGGAATAAATACCGTCTCTTCGCCCGAGTATTCAATTTTTATATAATCCCTTTCGTTGCCCAGCGAATTAAGCCTTTCAATTCCCTTGAAAAGACCGATGCCGTGATTCACATGCACAACATAATCGCCGGGAGTGATTTCCACAAATGTATTGATAGGGCTTGATTTGACTGTTTTTAATGATCGCGGCATACGTTTTCGCCGCCCGAAAATCTCGTTTTCCTGTATCAGCATAAATTTAATATCAGGGAGAGAGAATCCCGCCGACAAAGGCGTTTCCATAATCGAAAGTGATTTGCTCTGTACCGGGCGGGCGACGGGGGATCCCCCCCTCTCCTCAACACTTCGCGTCTCGGCGGCAGGTTCCAATATCATCCTGATTCGATCAGCCTGAACCGCCGATTCAGATGCGACAGCAATCTGCCAGCCTGCGCTCAAAAGAGAAGCAAACTCTTCCTTTAAATAATTGATGTTTCCGAAAAAACTTCGAGCCGGCTCGCAGGAAAGTTCAATATGGCTATGGTTTGGTTTCGGCTCTCCTTTGATAGATCGAAAACTTATAAGACGAGGAGAAGGGAGTGGGGAGTCGGGAGTCGGGAGTCGGGATGAGGAGCGGTTGATGAAATTGGCAAGCAGCTCATCGTAATTTAAGAGCAGCCTCTCAGGCAGGGGGTACTCGCATTTTTCCCTTCTTGATCGGGAATACTGGCTTTGATATTCGCGCATCAAACTTTCCTGCAAATTTTCAAGACGCTCGCAGTCGATTAAGAGCAGAGTACCGCTCGGAGCAAGGTAGTCAAGAAGTGAGGAATTAGAAGTGAGAAGTGAAGGGCTTACTGTTGTCTGTTCACTTTTCGCTGTTAATTGTTCTTTATTCACTGTTCTTTGTTCTTTGTTAAAAGTCAACGGAAAGAACATCTCTTCTCCTTTTGTAGTTCTTCTGCTGATGAGGTCTTCTACAATCGCTTTTCCGCCGTCAGAAAATTCTTTGCCGCAGGCGAGAGTTTTTTCCAGTGACTCGATCATCTCGTCTGTCCAGACAACTTCTTTCATGGGGCGGATTGTCAGTTCGGCTTTTTTTTCGCTGAGGGCGTGCTGCTGGACAGGATTGAATTTTTTAATTGATTCTACAGTGTCAAAATCAAAGAGAATCCTGTAAGCATCATCATCGCCGTAAGCGCCGCCCATAAAAATATCAAGAACCTCTCCGCGCAAGGCAAACTCGCCGTGAACCTGCACTCCCGGAACGCGGGTATAACCGAGCGCAACAAGCGTTTTTGAAAGAGACGTAATGTCGATTTTACCGCCGGGCTTAAGGGTTACAAGAAGGCTCTTAATATAATCGGGCGGAGGGACTGTAGTGAGTAAAGCGCGTTCGGGAATGATGTAAATGCCGCCCTTTCCTTCCGCCAAATCCGCTAAAACTTTTGCCCTTTCTGGGAAAACAGCGGCAAGAGGGGATAACTCACGGTAAGGCGCCGCTCCCCACCACGGGAATTTTGCGCAAGGAATGCCGGACTGAGCCAAATCCACCAAAATATCATCGGCGGCATCTTCATGCGGCACAACTACAAAAAATTGATCGCCTTTTTCATAAATGAGCGAAATTAAGAAAGCGGAAAACGAGCCCTCACTGCCTTCAATATCAATGGGAAACTTCCTTTCTTTCACAGCACAAAGAAGTGAAGAAACAGCTTTTGAGGCGCTTGTTCTCTTTAAAAGTTCAGGAAATGATAAGGTATTCATGAAAATCTACCGATAACTATAATATAGAAGTGTGTTTTTTTAAACACCATTAATAAGGATTATGATGATGAAATTATACCGGTTAATTACAATGTTTTTTCTTATCTTGATGACCTTTACCCAAATCAGCGCTTTTGAAACTGTATCGGGTGAAGTTGAATTTGACATACGATTGTACGACAGGCGGATTTATTACACAACAGACGCTGCGGGAAACAACGATCCAATTTACGTTCAGGTAACGATTACAAATAACAGCCCGCTGCCGTACAGGTTTAAATTAGCCGATGATCGATCTTTCTCAATTGATGTTGATGCCAGATCGATGTCAAACAGGCAATTGCCTCAGACAGATTTATTAATCCGTAAACGCACAAGGACAAGCCAGGTTTTCTTCCGCGAGATAACAATAGAAAGCCGTGAATCTTATTCATTTATCGAAAATCTCCGGGACTACATCCGTTTTGATAATCCCGGCTCTTTTAGGGTACGCGCTGTTGTTTTCCCCGAATTGATCCGCGGCACAGGCTCCGCCCCGATTAAACCGCTTGAATCAAATTATTTGAATCTGAATCTGCGTCCCGCTGTCATTACCGGCCGTGACGGCATCCCAATCGCGATGGATACCGCGACAGGCGCAGCTCTCGTAAAGCAGCCGCTTCCTCCCGATGAAGTAATAGCGTACATGATAACAGCACGCCAGGAATCCCAATGGGAGAGGTTCTTCCTTTACCTCGACCCTGAAGCGATGCTTTTACGCGACGGATACCAAAGCCGCAAATTCACCGCATTAAATGAAACGGAGAGGCAGAAAATGGTCGGCGAATACATAGAAAATCTTAAAAAAGCGACTGTCGACGGCGACATTGTAGTAATTCCCACTTCATTTGAAATCCTCAGAACAGAACATAATAATTATGAAGCAACAGTAACTGTCAGACAAAAATTCCGCCATCATTCTTTTACACAGATCAGATTATATATTTATACACTTGATAGAAGAGATAACTACTGGATCATTGTAGATTATTCGGTTCAGGACATGGGAACAGAACCCAACAGTTGACATAATTTTATTTAATTTATAGGATGATATGGGAACTATGAAAGTATTAATTATTACTGACGGAACGGAAACAATTCAATCCATCGCGCTGAATATACAAGAAGCGTTAAACGCAATCAATTCAGAAAAAAAAACAACAGCAAAAATTTGTCCTGCCCATGAATTTCACGGAAAAGAGCTTCTTCCTTCAGAGTTATTTTTAATAGGCTGCGAAACTCCCTCCCCTTCATCATTCGCGTGGCTGGAAGAAATGCTGTCTCATATAAACCTCGCCTCAAGAAAATGCGGCGTTTTCTCGGTTAATACAAAAACTGTCAATTATCTCCGCTCCATTTTAAAAGACAGCGAAGCGGAAATCGCCGAACCTTTTATCGCCGAAAAAGGCGCAGTCAAAAAAGCCGACATCAAAAAATGGATAAAACAAATAACAAAGAACAGAGGGTAAATATGGCTGGGTTTAAATTAGACGATTATATCAGGAAGGTTCCTGATTTCCCCAAAAAAGGGATTCTTTTTTATGATATAACAAGCATTCTCATATCCCCTGCCGCGTTTAAGTATTGCATCGATAAAATGGCGGAAATCTACAAAGATAAAAATATCGAAGCTGTCGCCGCCATTGAAGCCCGCGGCTTTTTATTCGCCGCCCCCTTTGCGTACAATTTAGGCATCCCTGTCATCCCCATCCGCAAAAAAGGAAAACTCCCCGGCATTACCCTTGCCAAAAAATACAGCCTTGAATATTCCCAAGCGGAAATTGAAGTCCACAGCGCCGATGTCCCCAAAGGAAAGCGGATTCTTTTAATAGACGACCTAATCGCCACAGGCGGCACCCTCGATGCCGCCCGCTCGATCCTCATCGAAGGGGGAGCCGAAGTACCTGAAATCTTCGGGATAGTAGGCCTTCCGTTCCTCAATTATATGAAGATACTTGAGCATACCCCGGTTACAACGCTTATTGAGTACGACAGCGAATAAAAATCAATTTTAAATTAGCCTAGAGATATAGCAAAGTAAAAAAGCTCTCTGTCCATGCGCCGATTGGCTCACAGGCTGCGTTGGCGAAAAACATTTGCTAAGAGTCCGCCTGCGAGCTCTGAGCACAAAAACCACATAAATTATAATTGTTACATATTCCTAACCAAGCATTTTGATAAAAAATTAAAATTAATAGTAATTATCACTACACGGTTTTTGTACTCAGATCTCTTCGGCGGGGAACGGCAAAAATTGTTTTTCACCTCCGCAGCCCGCCAGCCAACCGGCGCATGGACAAGGATTAAACTTTACATCGCCGCATAAAACGTGGTAGAGAGGTTGAACATAAAACGGATTATTTACATATGGGGTAAAGAATTAAATCGCTCCATCTATGTCATGTTGTGTCATAGTGTCAAGTTGTAACTGCGTATCATTTTTAGAAAAAATATCATTCTGAGTGTCAGTCGGCGAGGTTCAAACAGTACTGTTTTTCGGTAATCTTTTTGCGCATTGCGGAAAATTTAATGATGGTATACGATTAGGTAAGGAGTAAATCTATGCCGCAAGCACAATTAATGACAGATATAGAAAAAATTGACACAGCATATAAAGCTTGTATGTTACGAAGAGCAGGTGATCATGAAGGATTTGAACGTCTTACAAGAACAATTCCCATGCCTCCTTGGTTGGCGAAGATAATTAAAGAAAAAGTAGGTCTTGAATATTTTGAGAGATACGATTGTAACTTAGCAGAAGTTGAGGCAGAATTTGGACCTGATTTCCTTAGCAGGTAATATCCATCTTGCTGTAATAAATATTGATTCAGGACGAAAAGCATGGGCAACCAAGGGTAAGGAAGCAGAAGGGAGAATTGCTTTTGAGGAAGGCATTAATTTAGCAATGTCTACTTTCAAGAGAGCGCAGGCTTCCGCTGATCCACAAATTCTAATTTTTGCTGAATATACCTTTATCTGCCAGGAACTCCAATTATGCAGGGAGACAAATGATAAAGGTTCATTAAGTAGTTTAGTTTTAGCAAAACAAAATTTTGATGATGCTTTCCTTGCTCTTAAAATAATAGAAGACAAAACTCTTTATCAGGCAGCAGAAAAGACCTATTCTCATTATAAAGATTACCGTGTAAGTAGTTTTCCTAAGGATGCTTTTCATGTAGCTTGCGGTTCTCATAAAGCTCGGTTTCAAAATGCACTAAAAGTTTTCGGTATAGATCCAATTGAAAAAACCCTCCTTAAGCAGCGAGCGGATAATATATTAACTGCGAAAAATGCGTATATAGCTAAACAGAAAAAAGTATTGGAGTGCACATAACGACACTAGGTAAAATCGGTGCCTGACACTGGGCGCTACACGCTGTGTGTATTGGTCAAAAACGGCACTAGCCGAAAGTGCTTTAGGTTGGGTATAATAACCATGGGAGAAGATTATGACAGAAACAATGACTTTAGATGAAAAACTTGCTATATCGAAAAGGGCTTTTGCTTTGTTAGATGCGGGAGATGAAGAAGGGTATAGCCGCACAATACGGACAGCCCCCATGCCGCCTTATTTGGCAAAAGTATTGAAAGAAACTATGGGCGCTGATTTTTTAATAAAAGGCGGTTACAACTTATCGGAAGCAGAGGCAGAATTTGGAAGTAGCTGGCTTAGTCTATAAAATATCTGATGCCGCATTAACAATAGATTATGGCAGAAAAGCTCTTGCCATTAGGGGAAAAGCCGAAGAAGGTCGTATATCCTATGAAAGAGGTATAGCCAGAGCGTTATCCACTTTTAAAGACACGCAATCAACCGCTGACCCTCATATAATCGCTCTTATTGAGTATACTTTTCTTAATCAGGAATTGCAATTTTGCAATCCTTCGGATAAAGACAGCCTTAACAGTCTTACTAAAGCTATCCAAAGTTTTAAAGACGCTTTACGAGTCCTTACTGTTGTTGAGGACAGCGCACATTATAAAATTATTGAACAGGCTTTCCCTCGCAATAACACAAAATACCGAGTGAATGATTTTCCTAAAGACTCATACCACATTGCGTGTAACGCCCACCGAACCAGATTAAAAAATGTACTCCGTTCTCCCGGAATTGACCAAATAGAAAAAGCCCTGCTCAAACAGCGTTATTCCAATCTTGCCGCCGGTCAAAAAGGCTATTGCGAAAAGCAGGGGAAAGCGTTGTCAAATGAGAAGTGAACAGTGAAAAATGAACTACGTTACCCATAGCGTACTATTGCACATAACGACACTAGGTAAAATCGGTGCCTGACGCTGGGCGTTGCCTTGATGCCGCATAAGCGGCGTGTTAAATTGATAGGAAACAACGTTTCCTGGCTCCTTTTTAGTGAATTCTGCCGTTTTCCCCTTAATTTGCACAAATGCAGACTGTAAGGGCGTTTTTTTGATCCGTCAGGGCATTTTTCCAACACAGAAAAACTCCCTTTTGATCCGTTAGGGGATTTTTCCGGTACAGAAAAACACCCTGTTTGGTTGTACAAATGAACAGTGAGCAATGAACAGTGAACAATGTCCTTGTCCGCAATCATCTTGTAAATAGAGTCTGTCTGTAATGTGGACACATTACAGACAGACAACCTTAAAATAGTTAAAAAGCCCGGACACTACAGGCGCGGCGAACCAGCGAACCATAGGTTCGAGGTTCGAAGCACCCATATAATCTCCATTCCTTAAAGTGCACGAGCCTAGAAGGCTCGTACGGCACGAACACTGGTGTAGCCGTACTTGCCATTGCTGTACTGAAAGCCAATATCATCAAAACGGAAATCGTAAGTCCACGCGTGATTACCACCACCGTACTCCGACGACTGCGACGAAGACCAGAAAACGGGATATCCTGACGAAGACGAAATACCTAAACGGTTGGCTTTATATATTGCGTTTAACTCTCCTAAACTTGGCAGAAACCAGTCTGTAAATCCATTTAGGCTTTTACTTGCGCAAAGTTGAGCGGCTCTTCCTGTTTCATTTGTACCAAGATGATTTACTATTATTCGCGTATCTCTTCTGCCGTTACCTATTAATGATGCTTTGCTGCATAGGTAACTGACGTCTTTTTATGCCCGTAAAATGCGAAGCATTTTACGGGTACAAAAAAATGTGGGTGAGGGAGGCGTGGGAACGATCCGTAGGCGACTGACCTACCTCAAAAGGTTCCAAAGATCACCCTCTGTAGGATAATCTATGCTCGGAGTTGTGAAGCCAAGTAAAACATGCTCATAATCTTTGGAAACTAATCTTTCCGCTAATCCACTTCCATTTGCCTCACTAAACCCTTTTCCTACAAGCCAATCCTTAATTTCTGTTCTAGTTAATTTCTGCGGCGGATCTTTAAAAATTTTATTTTTTTCGCTAGTAAACTCCGCTTCAGTCAGAGGTACAAGCTTATAGGAACCTATGGCTTGACCATAAAAGGGATCAGAAGGACTAGTTGACGGTCCCCAAGGTCCGCCAAACCAAATTTCGTAAATATCTTCAACCGTAACTGTACAAGCCGCGGTTTTTCCGCCGTCTGCTGTTGTTACGGTAATGGTTGCCGTTCCTGCGGCTGCTGCGGTTACAGTGCCGTTGTTTACCGTTGCGACAGAGGCGTTACTGCTTAACCATGTTACTGCTTTGTTTGTCGCGTTTGACGGCGCAATATCCTCAACCAATGTATCCGAGCCTCCAACCGTTAACGCAAGCGTTGTTTTATTTAGTGTAACGCCTGTTACTGGTACTGAAGCGCCGACCGCTGTTACCGTAACTGCGCAAGTTGCGGTTTTTCCGCCGTCTGCTGTTGTTACGGTAATGGTCGCCGTTCCTGCTGCTGCTGCGGTTACTGTACCGTTGTTTACTGTTGCGACAGAAGCATTGTTTGTTGACCAAGTTACATTAGTATTTGAAGCGTTTGACGGCGCAATATCCGCAACCAATGTATCCGAGCCTCCAACCGTCAACGCAAGCGTTGTTTTGTTTAACGTAACGCCTGTTACCGGTACCGTGTTGTTTCCGCCGCCGTCGTTGTTACCCTCATCATCGCAAGCGTTAAACCCAAGTCCGATTATTGCGGCAATGGCAATAATCCCTAGAAACTTTTTTGTTACTTTCATTTTAGTTCTCCTTTTTTTTGTTACATTATTTAAAATTATTTGATTTAACATATTATCCTCTGCGGCTGTAATTTATTTATACGTTGCAGTTATCTGCAAATTCTTCAATTCAGCCTGATAGAATACAAAGCCGAGCTTGCCGTCAAAATCATCGGGGATTGTGTATTCAACTCCCTGATTGGGGGGCGTATCCTCGGCGGAAAGATATTCGCCGAATATAACAGATCGGTTAATTGGTTCAAGTAACAAGTCATTTTGATTAACCGTAAGTTTAACCATACGTTCCTGA
>Ga0209755_10008377_pt1 | contig 11069 bp, 10 predicted proteins | sample TergutCo191P1_FD_187301 | JGI IMG/M metagenome (GOLD analysis project Ga0209755, IMG submission 187301) | Cornitermes sp. P1 segment gut microbial communities from Petit-Saut dam, French Guiana - Co191P1 (SPAdes) (version 2) | ecosystem: Host-associated > Arthropoda: Insects > Digestive system... | reverse complement strand
GCGTACATTTTCGTCTTCGGCCTGGGCCTCGGGCCGCGCGGGGTGTGGCTCGCGATGGGTTCGGATTTCGCCGTCCGGGGCGTTTCGTATTTCCTTCGGTGGATCGGGGGGAAGTGGCAGGAAAAGCGTGTCATTACGCATTAGCGCGGAAGCCTTGGCCTTTTCCCGGTTTGCGGTTACCCTGAACCGTTCCCCGTTTTGGTAGACGGGTGAAAACGTACAAGGAGTTTGACATGAAAAAAATATCCATCGCGCTTGCCCTGATCGCGGCGGCGCTATTGCTTGCGACCTCCTGTGCCTCGCCGCCGCCCCTTCGCCCCGCCCCTCCCGCCGAGCTACCCGAACGAACCATCGCCGGCCACGTCCCGGGGACTGTGAGGGATGCGGTGATGGCCGCCCCAAGGGACGCTCTTGTTGGCATAGGAACCGCGAACGTGGGAACCGAAAACCTGTCGCGAACCGTCGCGCAGACTAGAGCCCGGGCGGAACTTGTCCGCCAGCTTGAGTCCGTCGTCGCTGACATGGTCGCCGATTACATGACCAGCGCCGGGGCCAATCCCCGGGCCGCGCTTTTGTTCCGGGAAGGTGTCATGGTAGAGCTTTCCGGGGCAAGGCTTCAGGGCGCGACAATCGTGTACGAGGGCTTCATCGAAGGCGGTTTCTGGATGGCGGTGACGCTTTCCGGCAACAGTGCCATGCTGGAGATTCTGAGCACATCCGGAATCGCCGCCGGGCTGACTCCGGATGCCAGTGCCGCCATGTGGGACAGGGATCGCCTGGGCAGGGCTTTGTGGCGTAACGGCGCGGCCCCCGTTTCTGTCACGGGCTTGGATTAGGGGGAGTCTGAATCCTCTTCCGCGAAAACAGGCTCCAGGTCTATGGCAAACCCCGGGAAAATGCCGACACTGGCTTTGTCGGTCGCGGTGTAGGAGCGAAAATGAATCACGTTGCCGTCATAAAGATAGGTTTCAAGGGCCTTATCTTCGGGGCTTACCACCCAGTACTCCCTTACGCCGGCGTTTTGGTAAAGCCGGAATTTGCGCCCCATTTCTATTGCGGTATTTGACGGGGAAAGTATCTCGATTACCAAATCCGGAGCACCCCTGATGCCTTCGGCCCCAATTTTGCTTTTGTCGCAGACAACCATGATATCCGGCTGCACAACCGTGTCGTCGCTCCCGTCTTCCTCATAGAAAAGCCTGACATCGCAAGGGGCGGCAAACGCCCGGCAGGTCTTCCCCTTTAGGTAATTATACAATTGATTGGTTATTTCCATGGAAATAGCCTGATGCCTGATATTAGGCCCAGCCATGGCAAAAGGTTCGCCGTGGATAAGCTCGTAGCGTTCCCCTTCCTTAAGCTCCCATTCCTTGTAGTCCGTATAGGTAAAATACCGCTGCGGTTCTTCCTTTAGTAATGCCCCCATGATTCGCTCCTTCGTCAAATATAGCATGACCGGCGCGTGAAAACAATTACGCTGATTCCCACCCCGTAAATATGAAGAAACTGTCCGCCTATGTTTTAGTGTTGATGCGAAGCTCGTGTATGTAGAACTGATCCAGCCTGTTGTCTATGTCCTTCTTCAGCGCGGTTCGCAGTTCCATAAGCCGATCGTACATAAAGGTTTCCAGCGCATTACCATTGCTTTCGTTTAGCGGCATGAATAGCAGAAAAATATCAACCTTGAGGGCTATGGCAAGTTTTTCGAGAGTTTTATCGCTTACCCACGTACGGCAACCTTCTATGTCGCTGATGGACTGAACTGAAAGCCCAGTAGCTTCGGCCAGCTTTTCCTGCGAGAGGCTGTATTTCTTTCGTAATGTTTTTACATTCAAAGCCAAGAGTTTTTTGGCCAATACCATCGATTCCGCCAACTACTACTGTCCTCTATACAAAAATACGGTATTGGTTATAGATTACCACTTGACAATAGTGGAAAAATGGTGCAATATATAACCGCTGGTTTAAGTTTGGGAATTCTGCCCTTGCTTCACCCTTTGTTTACCCCCAATGAATTTTCTGGCCTATCTGGCATTTTGCAAACAGCCTTTCATTCGAAGTACTGATTCCCTAAATCGAAAATCGGATACACGGTCGTTTTGTGGCCTGTAGTGTTCCCCACCAGGGGAGAGAAAACTTAACAAGGAGAAAATCGTATGAAAAGACAACTCTTGTTTTTCGTTATCGTCATGATTTTGTGCGGCACGGCTTGGGGCCAGACGCTGGGCCATGAGGACGACGATGACGACTGGTACCATTGGCGGGACTACATGCCTGGAATGGGGCACCGTGGTAGGGTGAATCTTAACGTCGTGCCACGCCTATCCACCGGGGCCCGCAACAGCGCGGGGCTGTTCCGTTCGTACACGGACAATTTTATCGATCCCAGGTTCTACTGCCGCGATATAGACACCTTCTTTTTCGTCGGTGCCAATATTCCGTACGAAAATAGGCACGTAAATGCCGGGTTCGCCAGATCCTTCAATTCCCTGTACTTGGCCCTGTACTACGGCGGCGGGTTTGTCAGAGGTTATCGCGAGAGGAGAGGAGAGGACACCGCCGAATACTTGCCTAACGAGATGGAAAGGGAAACAAGCTGGAAGAACAACCTTGCCCTGCTTTTGGGGTTCGGCGAGGCGATGGGCATTCGCCTTGACGTGGCCGTACACAGCGAAACGATCAGAATGGCAAGAAGGGGTTCCATGGGAGGGCCAGGCGTGACGGAGGACAATCTGACCCAAATAAGGTTTAATTATGGCCCCTCCTTCGCTCTGACATGGGGTGCCCGTTTTGGCAGTCTGGCCCCTTGGGCAAGGGTTGGGTACAGGGTCCCTAATCTGCATCTGAGCGATTACGAAACATCTCAGCACGGTACAAGAATCTCCAATTACAGCAGGCTAAGGACTGGCGGTGCCATGGAGATATCCGGTGGCGCTAGATTCGAGCTTGGCGAAGTATCATCGATCGGCGGCGAGATTTGGCTTGGCAACACGTTTCCGGATAGGCTGGACAGATCGCATTCGTCGCCCGGATCCGTGCCGCCCAACTATAATGTAACGGATCGGCGGGGTGGCATGACTGGTTTCGGGCTCGGCGTGTATTCCATGCATCTCTTTGGGTTCGGCTTTGATGACGTAAAGCTGGGGTTCAGCCCCAACCTTAACTTTGGGATTACATCAATCTCCAACAGCTGGGAAGGGGACACTGGTTCCTTCAGGACTTTTGGGGATAGATTCACCACGCTTGACATGGGAGTCGACTTGGGCATTAACTGGCAGGTAACCCAAAGGATCGCCCTTTTCGCTGGTGCCAAACTGCGTGCTTTCGATTGGACCACTTGGGCACAGACCGGTGAGAAACACTATCGCTTCGAAGGGGGCGAGGAGAACTTGGAAGCGAGGCTTTCCAAATGGGTACTCGAAGGTGTCAGGATGGAAGGACCGGCCATCGGCGTTACGTTTTCTCCCATGGAAGATGTAGTCATTGGACTCGCCATGAACAGCTTCATCGACGGGCTTTTCGGCAACGGCCAGTCGATGCCAACCTTTGACTTTACCGTAAGCGCCAGAATTGACAGATGGTAGCGTGGCCAAAAGGCCGTCGCGATTTCCTATATTAACCCTAAGGAGGGGTGACATGAAAAAAACAAATTTCGGAAAGATGATTATCGGCCTTGCCATTCTTGGTTTGACCATCGCGCTGGTCGGCTGCCCCGTCAGCGTGGGCAGAACCCATAACCCCAGCGCCCAGTCTCCTGGCCCGCCGCCGGGCCAGGGGTGGGGCGATCCTGGTCCGCCACCTACCATCGTGCCGATCAGAATAACCTTCAACTCAACCGGGGGGTCTCCGACACCGCCCCCGCTGCATGGCCCGCCACTTTCCATCATTACGCTTCCCGCCGGGCCTATGAGAGCAGGAGGATACTTCTTTACAGAGTGGAACACGAGTCCTACTGGTCCGGGAAACGGTTTTCGGGCAGGCGACCCCTTCACACTGAGCACGGACTTAACCCTGTACGCCCGTTGGGTGTTCGTGGGGCCAACACTGCCACAACCACCCGAGCCGCCATCTGGTGATCCCGGAGGGGGGTTTTTAGGAACAGGAGTAAACCTAAGAGGGCAAGTTTATGTCTCCTTTCCTACCATGTTTCCCTCTTTTTCCGTTACCTACATGCCGTTCACGGAAAACTTGAGCGTTAACGCCGGGCCTCTTGCGTCGGGGGGAATTACTGTTGGCCAGCTTGACGTCTCCGTCGCCACGCCGGGTATGGGTGCCCCAGCCTTATCCCCCATAGCGGGATGGCTGGGAGGGTTGCATTCGAACTTCAACGGCGTTACCGCGATTCCCCCAGACGCGATGATAGCCGTGCTGGAGATGGAAACTGGCATGGGCCCGCTTAGCAGGGAGCAATGGACTATTTTTTCGGGCATTCCTACGGCCATTAACGCGGAATTTGGCTTGGTGGAGTATGTGTTCGTCGATCGGGATGTTACGGTTGGCGGATTCGGCATAATCGAATCGATAGACGGTTTCACCCTTATAAGCGACAATTTTACCCTTCATTTGCGGAGAGGCTGGAACGCCGTGCATTTCAGTGAGCGGCTCATCAACTTTAACGACGAGGCACATACTGGAACCCGAAGAATCACCGTGTCCCATGACAATCCCAACCTAAGGTGGGTGGTAGGCGGTAACGGTAGGCAATGGCACTACAACTAGACAGCTCGTCAGTACCTTTGGCGTAGGGAGTACGGGACCTGGATTACCTTTTCCAGTTGATCCCGGGAAGATAAGAGCTTGTTGCCGATTCTCAAAGCACTTTCCGGGAACTCCCCGGCTGGCAGATCCCGGTCCGGACCCTCCGGCCGGGCTCTCCGGAACACTGTTTCCGTAGCTACGTTCCCCGAAAACGGCGATTCCGACAGTGGCTTCTGTGGCAAATCCCGGGAGGCCCCGGAACCCAATCCCCGGAAAGCCTTGGATACCCGGTTCCCGGGAACGCCATGCCTCCGGGGATGCTTAGCACCTGTCTAACAAGCCGGACTTTTTTTGTACTCGTACACCTGTATCGCGTTCCATATCCGGTTCATGAAATTCTCCATGACGTAGGGCTTTGTGATGTAGTCAATCGCGCCGAGTTCCAGTGCTTTGCGTATTTCCTCTGGGGAGTTTACCGACGTAAGGAATATCACCGGCACGTTCCGCATCTGGTCCATGGCCCGTATTTTCTCGAAGGTCTCGAAACCGTCCATTTCCGGCATCAACACGTCCAGTAGCACCAGATCGGGAACGAAACCCTTGGAAATGAGTTCCAGCGCATCCCGGCCGGACGCGATCGTTACCACGTCGTATTCCCTGTGCAGAATGGCTTTCACAAAATCCAGTTGTGTCGCGTCGTCGTCCACCACAAGGATTCGCCTTTTTTCGCCGGTAATACTGGCCATGTTCCTTCGCCTCCGCGCCGCCGGATAATGTCAGGCCGCGTATGTATACTACCGATAATTATAGCATGTCACGGAAAGCCTTTCCAGTTACGATCCTGCTCGCCCTTCTCACGGTGTGGTATCCCGGGCTGGCCGGTTCGCAGCAGCGCGACTTCGGGGTCCATCCCGAGGTAATCCGGGGCGAGGTCTGGGTGGATCTCGAACCGATTCACGGCGACAGGCCGGACGGGGAATTCCCCCTTAGCCCGGAAACCGCCGGCCGACGCGCCTTGCAGGAAGCTGCCCTTTATTTTTCGGCGATGATCTACGGCTGGTCCTTCCGTTACGAGATAGGCGAAAGGGCCAGAGGTATCCCCGAGGACTTTGGCGAGCTTGAACCGCTGGGCGAGATACGCTGGGGCGATCCCCGGCTTTCCGTTACCGACGTTCAGGTCCGGGACCACGGTGCGCGCCTCCGCATTTGGGCCGACTACCGCATGAGCGGCTCCCAGCAGAGACGGATGCAGACCTGGCGGATGGGAACCGTCCGAAACGCCCACGCCACGGGATTCAGTCCCCTGTACGGCCCCTCCCCGGATTCCACTTGGCTGGACATACGCTACGCCGCCCTTACCGATGCCGCCCGAATCGCCGTGAGGGAAATGCTCCGCGCGAGCGAGCGCAACCGACCCCGGGAAGTGTCCGGTTTTATCAGCCTTGCCACCTTTCCCCGGTTTTACGTCAGGTCCGGCCAGCTTGCCGCCTCCGCCCGCTTCCGGGTGCAGATAACCGAAATCGTCCCCTTTGCCGTGCATTGACGCAACCGTCTGCGGTCTTTAGATTAAGGCAGGGGGCGCAAGGTGGGCTTGGTGAATTCGCTTGCAGGTTTGTTCAAACGCAGAAAACGCGACGACATAGGCTTTGTCAGCGATCCCGGCAGAAGGGCCGAGGACTGGACCGTCGCCGAAATCGAGGCGGAGTTCGCCAGACAGGTCGATCTGGGCTGGCCGGTCGGTCTTTACCTTGACGGGGACTGGTCGTGGATGACCGGGGTGCTGGACGGTGTCGAAAAGGTCAAGCGTCCGGTCGTCGTGCAGGTCAACACCGGCCCCCCGGCCTCGTTTCGCGGGCCCTTCAAGGTGGACGGCAATCTGCTGCGTCTTGCCGGCGAGGGCAAAATCAAACTGTTTTTCCATCTTCCGCACCTGTTCGACATATGGCTGCCCTTCGACAACAGCCAGATTAGGTGGGAGGGCGAGCTTGTCAGGGTGCCCATGATCAGGGTCTACGTCCAGTACCTCAACGACTTTGTCGCGAACCTTCCGGAGGACCTTAACCTGGATCTCGGTTTCGTCCTTCACGCCGGGTACCCCCGCTGGCCGGGCAAACTTGGCCCGTCAGACAAGCCGGGAAAGGCCGGCGGCGGGTATGTCCCGGCCGGGGAAAGCGTTAAGGAGGAAGCGCGAGAACTTGGAAACAGGTTCCGCAACAATCTGGTCTGGCTGTTCGACCCGTTTCTGGGGGGCCTTTCGCGCAGGGGAGTCCGGGGCAGGATACTTGTCGAAAACCTTGTCGGCTTGGACAAACACCCCGTGCACATGGCCACGTTTAAGAACTGCGGAATGCTGACAAGCGGTCTGGACGGATCCCGTTACGGCCGGTGCTGGGATCTTCTGCACTCGTGGGCATCCGGCGAGGATCTTTCCCCGGTGGATCTGGAAGGCACGGACGTGGGCCTGATCCACATGAACGGCGGGCCGGCCAACGTCCGCTTCGGCAGCAGAAAGGACCTGCACGGTTACACGGAACTTCGCACGGCCGTTAAGCGCGGGGCGGCGTATCCCTGGCTCGGGGATCCGGCGTTCGGGGCCATTCCAATGGTGTTTGAAAGAAAGCTATACAGTGTCATGTTGAAAGATTCCGCATGGGTGGCGGAAATGTGGGGGCTTGCGTAAAATCGCACGCTTGACGCTTTTGTCCGTAAACTCCATAATGTCCAGCATGAGGTCTCCCATGGCCCGAAAGCCGCAGATACCCAATACCCAATACCCAATACCCAATACCCAATACCCAATACCCAATACCCAATACCCAATACCCAATACCCAATACCCTTATATACCACCTAGACGGTAATCATGTCAACCGTCTAGCCGCATATTTACGGCCTTTTTTCACAATTTTAGCGTTATTCCACGAATGTTCCCGGATATATGCCCCGGATCCCGGTTTTGGATTCCGGGCTGTATATATACCCCCGTTGGGGAAGTTTGCCCGCAGGGGGATATTCCCCCGGGGGGCAGGTAAATTTTTGGGCCAATGGCCCCGTGATTATCCGCCAAAAAAGGGGGGATGTCACAAAAAAGGAGCTTTTCTATGAGGAAAAGGTCGGGACTTTTCGGGATTGCCGCATTGGTTGCGGTAGTCGGCTTGACAATGGTTGCCTGCGGCGACAACGGCAACGATAACGGCGGCGGTACCGGTGCCGGTTTGCCAACCCTACAGGTAAGCAATCAGCAGGTGTGGAGGATGCCTCCCAAAGGCGGGGACTGGGGACAGCCCATGACCGGGACCCTTCCGGTTGCCTCCAGCGTCGGCGGGGAGGCGACGTTTGTCAACGGACGGCTTAACTTTACCGTCGGTACGCCCGCCACGCTTAGGGGTATAGCCGTGGTACTGGCGGAGATGGGCATATCGGGGGAATCGTATTCCAACTTCACGATAAGCACCCCGGCCACACAGGCCGCCGCCCTTGTGCTTACCACGCCGCAGGGCTGGCTTATCAGGGCCTCCATGTCGGGAACCGAGGCTGCGGGGAGTATGGAAGAGGTAACCTACGTGTTCGTAAGTCAGGACGTTACCGTTACCGGCGGCGGCACGTCCGACTTTGTGACTACCAGGCCCTTAAACATAACCCTTAGGACCGGCTGGAACGCCGTGCATGTCAGGAGGGACTGGTCTGGCATATCCATAACCGAAACCGTTTCCATACGGGATCCCGGCAACCTAAGGTGGGCACTGGATGACGAGGACTGGGACGACGGGTACTGGGATCCCGGTACCGGTGACGACCCTGGTCCTGATCCAACCCCTGATCCTGGCCCCGGTCCAACCCCTGATCCCGGCCCTGGTCCAACCCCTGATCCCGGTCCTGATCCAACCCCTGATCCCAGCCCCGATCCCACTCCTGATCCCGGCCCTGATCCAACTCCGGATCCCGGTCCCGATCCAACGCCCGATCCCGGCCCCGATCCCACGCCTGATCCCGGCCCCGGTGGGACCATAATGGTGCCGGGAGGTACCCTTGCCGATCAGCTTACCTGGCTGCGGGCCAATGCGGCGGACAACAACCATTACCTCGTTGAAATAAGCGGCGATACGTACATTACCCCCACCCTAGCGGCTCTGCCAACAGGCAGGGACAACATTACCATTACCCTTAGGGGCAGTGTGCCAAGTACCGTCAACGTTACCCGGGTAATCGTTAACATATACTGGAGCTCGCTCCTGTTTACGGTAGGCTCCGGCGTAACCCTGGTGCTTGACGAAAACATCACCCTGCAGGATGTGGCAAATACCGTGGATCATATGGTGCGCGTAAACGACGGAGGCACCCTGATTATGAATGCCGGGGCAAGGATTATGGGGACTGGCAATAGCCCTGGTGGTGGAACGGCTTTGCCTTATACCGAAGGCTCCGGTGTGCGCGTAAACAGAGGGGGCACGTTTATAATGAACGGTGGGTTAATCTCCGGCAATGGATGCCGTGATAGGAGCACAGGCGGCACGGTGGTTGTTGACGGGGTATTCACCATGTACCGCCAATCGCCGTTTTTCCTTGACTTATACCCAGAGACTATCACGTATCCGGAACCGCGTCAAGCGGTTTCGGATTATTTTTTGACGTTTTCGTAAAGTCGTCCGTAATATATACATGTCATATTCGTTTTTTACATGCGACAGCCTATTTTGACCATGTTTTGCCAGGAAACCGGTAAAGTTCCGAATGGGCACGACCAATAATCAGATCATGAGAGACTGGACACAGGCCGATCTTGTCAAAATACTTAACATCGGACAGACGGCCATACATGCCCTTGCAAGTCAGGGCAGAATACCGTATAAAGGTATCATATCCGCCTCCGGCGATTCGATGCGCTTCTGCCCGGAAGCTATAGCCAGGTGGATAGAGGGGCTGGACTTGACAGAAGATGGTATATCCATCGATCAGCACAGGGATTTATTGCTAAGGAAATTCCCGGAAAAAATGAAGGCCCTGGAGGAATTCGGAGGCAAATTCTCTAGACCGCCCAAGTACTATTACCTTGACGCAGTGCCGAGCAAGAAAATGGGGCGGATATGGTACGTCAGATACCTGGACAACGGAAGGCTCGTCCCGTCCAGGTGGAGTACCGGCACCGCCGACGAGGGGGCCGCGAAAATATGGGCCGTCGAAAACAGGGAGAGGATCCTCGCGGGATACTACGGACGCAGGGCAACGCCAACCGTTAATCTGTACAGATCGCTGAAAAGATACTACGAAAAAAACTCATCGCTTTTGCAGACGGACGTAAAGAGGGGCAGGGTTATAAGCGAGAAGAGGCAAAGCAACTACGACGGCTTCGTCAAAAAAAAGTTCATACCCTTCCTGAGAAGAAACGGCGTGAAAACCGTTGACGAAATCGACACGGCGATGCTGGCGCGGTTCCAGAACCACCTGCTGAAGACGGTCAAGCCCCAGTCCGTGAACAGTCAGATGAGCGGGGTGAAGATGATTTTCAGCCACTTCGTCACGAACGGCTACATAAAATTTAACCCGTGCGCCGGACTTCCCGCCATCAGGGTCCAGGAGGTCGAGGCCACGGGCTGCTATGAGATCGGAAAACTGAAGGGGGTGTTCAACAGGGAATGGACGGACGATCTGCATCATCTGCTATGTCTGCTCATTTACACGACGAACATGAGAAACGGCGAAATCCAGAGAATTGAAACGGGCGACGTTATTGAAATCGGCGGTGTCAGGTTTATAGACATCCCCGAATCAAAAAGCAAAAGCGGGGTGCGGATAGTCCCCCTGCACGATTTGGTGTACGGGAAACTTGTCGAGTACGGAATCCGTAACCGGGGGCTCTTTTCGGGGATGAAGGAAAGGTCGTTCCAAAGGGCGTGTTCCGAAGCGAACCTTTCGCTTGCCGCACACATGGGGTACTCCGGCGACATGGTGGAAAAGGACAACATAAGATTTTACTCCGGAAGGCACTACTGGAAAACGCTGATGAATTCCGAGGGGCTGGGCGACGTGGAGGAGTATTTCATGGGGCACAGGGTTTCCGGCGACATCGCCAAGCGATACAACCGCAAGGACAAGGTCGGGCAGGAAAAACTCGTACAAAAGGCGCGGGAGGTGTTCGCCGTGCTGGACAGGTGTTTGTTCGGTTTTACGCCAGCACCCTGAACCCCGCCGGAACCCTACCCGGTAGCGGCAGGCTGTCCCATCTTTTCCCGTCGATGACCAGGACGAAATGCGCCCCGTGCCTCGGGTGCTTTTCCCTCGCCACGAATATCCGCTCCGTCGGCATCGGTGCCGTCGCGTCGTTCGTCCACCCGTTGGGGACGAACCCGGCCACAACCCTCTTCCCGGCCAGG